>Ga0126342_10018605_pt1 | contig 11892 bp, 10 predicted proteins | sample Cyp1metagenome_FD_92528 | JGI IMG/M metagenome (GOLD analysis project Ga0126342, IMG submission 92528) | Coral microbial communities from Lord Howe Island, Old Settlement Bay, Australia - Cyphastrea 1 metagenome | ecosystem: Host-associated > Invertebrates > Cnidaria > Coral ... | reverse complement strand
TAACCCGCTATATATATATGTATGTATGTATATGTATATATATATATATATATGTATATATATATATGTATATATATATATATGTATATATGTATATATATATATATATATATGTATATATATGTATATGTATTTATATATATATATATCATATATATCATATCCCAATGACATTCCATTTACTAACTAGTTCACTAGTTGTCGCCCATCTACGTGGTTGGATGATGTCAGATGGCCCTTAACCAAACCACAGGAAAACCATAGGAAAAATGGTGACTTAGGCACTTAACCATGGAAAAAACATGGAAAAATGGTGATCAAACCAAGAAAGAAGAAGACTTCATGGGATTTATAGCTGATTTATAGGCCGTGACAGTTGTAACTGGCGAACAAGCAACGCCTTCAAGTGATATTTTTGAGTTTTGTTACATGTGTTGAGTTAAAAAATCATTTATAACTGGCTTAGAGGGCCATAATCTTAAACCCTGTAAGTGTCTTGGTTTGTCGTATGGCTTTTGGGAAGAACACTCACATATCCAAAATCCAGTTTTGTTTTGTATGTTTACACTGGCCAACCATTTTTTTTGGTGTGTCCCCCAATTTCAGACAGAAACATGTTCATGTCGCAACGTATGAAGCACAAGACGCATGGTTCGGTCCTTTGTGTGGACTAGGATGAGCATCTTGTCACTTCGACTTCCAAAGACATGGTGAGAAAGTGATGTGGGTTAGTGACTTTCAGGGTTGAAATATATTTCTCATGAGGTGCTTGGAAGTATATGTAGAACCCATATGCTCCATGTATGGATTATTTACCAACATTTGCCCCAAAAATCACCCAGTTTTGTAGGTAAATATACCATACATGGAGCATATGGGTAATATTATAACTACAGTTATGGCCCTTTACCAGTTATAAGTACTGGCAGAACCCCATTGATAGAATGTATAATCCCATAGAAATAACAAGTTATAACTAAATGGCCTTAACTGTATGAGTTCTTCTTAAGTAGTCCAGCCGTTCACCAACCCCGTCCAGCGGCAGGACATTGCAGCTTTGGCGATCGTTGTCAGTACTCCCACGCGTCCTTACCACGGCGATGCTTGGCGAGGTCCAAGGTTCCCTGAGAAAATGGCAACCCCCAAGAAGATAGAGGTTGGCCAAAACCCACTAACACATACAGGATGGGGCCCCCTAGTTATGTTTGTTGGTTGAGAAAAGCCCATCTAAATATAATCACAAGTATCATACACTGTTGTTATTATAGTTATGTTCACCAACTTAGCGATTCCGAACTGGGGCCCCACCCTGCTAGTAAGCACAGAAAAACCACCTTCCAAACACCCGAAGAAAGTGCGGGAAAACAGCATGTTTAGGGTACACACGCAGGGTCTAGCTAGTGATAAATAGGTTTTTGGAATCCCGGCCACGAGGTGGGGCAGTTAGATGGGTTATGATGGGGTAATAAACCAACTTATAGCTCGGGGGGCACCACATTTTTTTGTTTTGTATGCGGGTCTTTCAGCTGAGAAGCAGAGGTCTGGAGAGAGTGGGGGAGAAAGGGGCAAGAAGAGACACCACATTTTTTTCTGTTTATATAATTCCAAGTCCTGCAGATGATCATTGAATATTGATGTATCCGCCATAAATCCTAGTTCGCGATAGTTAGCCATAGTTAGCCTAGTTCTTTCATTTTATTTCCAGCAACTCAACCATGGCGCCAGACCTCCGCAATGGCCTGCTGCAGGAAATCCCAAGAAGTACATCTACTCCTCGGAACTCTGCGGCTTCTCCAAATGCCACCAAGGAGATTTGTGCCAATTTGCCCATACCCAGGAGGAGAACGGAACCGAAGGTGGGGTAGCGTGCACTTTGTGCCAAGGAAACGAAGTCGCGTTGGGGGGCCACATAACTTCAACTGCGGGTTTATGGAAATGAATGGCAATTATTGGTAGTTATATGTAGTTATTATAATGATATATTGAGACATATTCTGACTTCATATAGTCAAGAAGATGTATGAAGCAACAAACATTACTCGGGGAACTGGATTTTTTTTTCTGGAAATTGATGGCAATTGGTGTCGGAGACCGACCTTATGTGAAAAGGTCGTGGGAATCACTGATCAATTGTTGACCACAGACTTGAGGATGTGCCGCATTGCAAAATGAGGATGGCACCAGTCAAGGCATGGGAATTTCACCACTCATATAATCACATATTTATATATATATATATATATACATATATATATATATATATATTCATGTAATCCTGCAAAATCAAGCACAAAGTTGCACATCTTGATTGATCTGGGTGTGTTGTGATATGTTGTGATGCGACCAAAACGGAACCAAAACGCTGCGCCTTGGCCTCCTTGATGCGTTGTCTGTTTCTCAGAGAAATCGCAGGAGCAGTTGTACCATCCGGAGTTCTACAAGCGCCTGAGTGGCAGGGAGGGGAGAAGGCCACCCTTAAAAAGTCCAATGACTGGGGCAATTTGTAGTGGAATTGTCCTCCATGTTTCAAATGACAAATTGATAATGGCCACTTCACGAGCCGACCTCACTGTAAACGAGGGTTGCGAACCGGGGTTTACTTATGGAGTTTGCTAAAAGATGCAGCCTGGAATCAGTGGAATCTTGCTGAATGGATGTGAATAGTAAGTTAGTGGTTTATTGTTTGCCATGTCAATGGGCAAAAATAGGAACCCGGGGCCCGCCAGTTATAACTTGCTTCAGTTTCATCCATTCAACATCATTCAACCGCAGATACTTTGGGACTGCCGGGAACTTATAGACTTATAACTAGTGCAGATATTATATTGTAACATAAGTTATGGAGGGTAAAGTTGCATTATAATTGGTTGTGTCCAACATAAGTTCATGATTCTTTTGGTGGATATATAAAATAGTTATGCATTTATCAGTAACATAACATATGCCTGTGGTCGAAGCCTGCTTCAACTATTTTGAACTTCTGGAAGTTGTTGTTTCTTTGCAGAATTTGAGTCCTTTATGTTACATTTTGAAAAGACATCATACATGTCCGACATGTCCAGTTTTTTTGGGGCAAAAAGTAGTGGGACTTGACGTGGGAATTTCATGGACAACTCGGCCATTTTGTGAAGTTTCTCAGCAGGGGAGTGTCCCCAATCGGTGGTGGAGAATCTCTTAATTTACTTCAGGATGGGGCCTTTGTTGGATAGCGTGAACCGTTGGTTTAGAAAAGTGGCTGAATTCAATGGTTTATGGTAGATATAACTATAGTACTATAGTTAATGGGGATTCTTTCATGGTTTATAAACCAACAAACATAACTGTGGGGCCCCATCCTGTTGGTGGTGGATCCCAGCGCTCAGCGGATGAAAAATCCCAGTTATATAAGTGGATTAATCCCTACTTATTATCCCATTTATACCTGGAATATATACGTATATATATAAATATTCCAGGCATATTCCATGTAAAGGTGTCCAGGTTTATTACGTTACGTATGTTATTTATATGCCATTTTCAATAGCAAACTGTTAGTTTACCAGATGGTGTATATATATATAACCTACCATGCATCTAATAGTGTCGGCAAAAAGGGGCCTTGACCGCGGGATGGAGCTGGTTTGTGCTCAGAACTCTTATTTTCACAGCCTTGAAAATGAGTAAAAGTCTATTTATTTCAAAATATTAAATTTAAAAATGTAGGATATCTTTGAAATCAAGGTTGGTTCTTGTTTGCGCGGCTATGCATGGTTGTCTCTTTTCGTCTGCTGCATGAATGTGGTTGTTTGAGCATGGCTTCTCCGGCGGAGACCGTTCCAGAGATTGAAACTCTGTAGTGCAGGCTCTGCGAACCAACCAAAAAAAACGATGAATTATAAAGCCAACAAACAACGGCTTTTAAATAGTTTGAACTTATGGAACTTATGACTGTTGAAATTTTGAGGTTTTCAACCCTCTAACATAAGTATGTTTATAACTTCCACAACTTGCTTATGTAATGTCAACCCTGGATTAATAAACCCCAAACGGCTGTTTAATTGGGGGGGTACCATTTCAGTATTGGATGAAATGACTTTTGGAGGTGTACCCCCCTAATTAATAAACCATGGTTAATATTAAATAATTGATATTTAATGAATATTAAGGATATATTCCATATGCGGATTTTTTAGGATATAAACATGGCTATTCCATTAATATCCATTGATATACCCATTGTACAACCATTTTCCAAAACATCTGGGTTAACCACTATTAACCACTGTTAACCACTATTAACCATGGTTTATTAATCCGGGGTTGACATTATAGTGGGATATGAATGGAACATCAATGGGATATTAAATGGCATACCAATGGTGTTTAGATGGAATATCAATGACATTAGAATGGTTTTACCCAGATACTTGCTTATGTACTCTATAAGTTCCCGGCACCTCGGCGTGTCTTGAATCCTGAATGGCCGCGGACGTGGTGTTGCTGACAGTCTTGGAACGAGTCCGCCACTTTTTTCCGCCGCCGACTAAAAGGTCATGAGCGAACACACTATGGTAATAAGCAACAAGTCAAGATGAACATAAATATGATTTATTATATATATATATATATATATAAATATAGTTATATATATATATGTATATGTGTTTAAAATGTTATTATTGATATATTGAGAAGATTTGAGAAGTTGATTTATGATAAAGAACACGTTTCAGAAAACATAGTAACACGTCGGGCGTTGCTAAAGTCCTGTCATTTCACTTGACCCCCCGGGCCCCATCACCTGGAAAGCCGCTCCAGCGAGGACCAAATTTTGCGAAATGAGCACAAACTGCCGAGAGTGCCCCAAGGGAGCGGGCTTGGAACGTTTCTTGCGAATGATGAAGGAGTGGTTTCAATGTTATCTCTATAGCAGATAAAAAAGGAGATTCAGCAATATTCAGCAACACAATAAATGCATATATATATATATATATAAATGCCACTAAAAGAAAGAGAAATGGTGAGGATGTTACTTTTGAAATCAATTTCGAGCCGCCAGGAAGAGGTCTTGAAGACTTGGAGATGATTTCTCAAGTAGAAATGGACAAGTTGGACATGTCAACTCGTTTAAGTCCCTACAATGTGAAGCCCCCAAGATATAAGTTGCTTTATAAGCCCCAGTAACTATAGTTATAAATACCATAAACCAGAGTTATTGGAGTCATTTGCACCAACTGAACGCTATCCAACTGGGGCCTCACATTGTAGAATTTATTACCACGGAAAATCCCCAAAAACATGGAGGTTTCGTTCGCTCTGAGAACAGACAGGCACAATGGGTGATTTTCCAGCCACATTTGATGACACCGGAGGGTAGGCTTCTACTGGTTTCATAAGGGAGAAATATGATAACATATGTTTATATATATATGTGATAATACCTTATATATACATGTCTGTAGTACATATATATATATATATGTGATAATACACATATATATATATATATATGTGATAATACACACACGGACTGGAACCTTCCTGCCTTGGTTCATCCAGGTATTACTGTCCCTATGCGCACACCAGTCAAGAGAAGAAGAACAAGGCAAGCACACTTGGCTCCGGGCCACGACAGCACACGAAGGAACTGGATTGGGTTTGCCATGAAAACTGATGATTTGATGGGATAGAAATAGTTTTAACAACTACCCTCTGGTAAACTAACAGTTTACTATTGAAAATGGCCATTTATAGTGGATTTACCCATTAAAAATGGTGATTTTCCACGGCTATGTTAGTTTACCGAAGGGTATAACTATCGAATTATTGCAAATCTTTCGGAAAAATATCTCCCCCATTCATATGACCACCACACATGAAGCATGGTAAGAAACCATGGGTTTCATCCCATCAACAATGATGATCCACTAGCGAAAAAAAAAAGTCACAACCTTGGAGGCTTGACTCATCAACCAAAGTGAAAATTTGTATTTAGAATAATATAGATATGTGACATTTGGTGTATTTCGATTAGTCACTCTAGAATCTAGATGAATTTCGGCTATGTGAAGAAGGCGTGTACGACATACAATTCCAGTGGTGCATGTTGATGCATTTTGATCTTACATATGGTTGAAGAAGGATATTTTCAGCCAGCATGTACACCGTAGATTATTTGATCCCAAGAATTGTTTTTGAAGAAACCTCGGCAGAACGCTCGCCCCCCCCCAGTGCCCGATGTGATGCCAAAGGACCTGGATTTAAAGCTATCAGCGCTAGGCAGCTAGGCATTGCTATGAAAACCATGTTTTTCTCAGGTGCACTGATCATGCCTTAGGGGATCTTTTGCCCTCACCAAGTACCACCAACTTGCAAGGTTTCTGCTCGGCTCGTGGCTGGTTTCCAACACTCGTGTAACATCTTGTAGCTGTGATGGGCGGGTCAATCACCGAGTCGATTCACCAACCAAAAATTGTGTTGTTGCTCAACATGCCACACTTTTGCTGGGTATAGACACGTATCGACAATTTTGACAGGTCCCCATCCCTAGTCCCTCGACCCTCAACTAATGAACAACATGTGTAAGTTCCCATGTTGGCTTTTCACTGATAATAGATCACCGAATAGATCTACCTACACCTTCCAAATACCACCCAAAGATGGTGAAAGTACCAAAACATACCAAAACTATGGGGTAAAACACCATGTGTAAGGGTACATGGAGGCTAATGATGTTGTTTGTGTTGTTCAAGAAATCATCTAAGTAATCTAAATAGACCATGATCCTTTTATCAACTTGTGTTTCATGTATCATTTTCCAGGCCGAGTTGCTGACCCCGGGTGCTGTGCCGAAGAACGCCGATGCGCCGCGCAACGCGGGCGCTGAGGAAGCAGGTCCGCCGCCGCCGGTGCCCGTAGCGGCGCCTGAGGGATGGTGGTTCGTGGGAGATCAGCGGCTCGACCGTCGTGTGGAACATGGGAGGTGCAACATGGTTCTATATTATAGGATTAGTATCCCCATGATATTTTAGATCCTATATATATATATCCCCAAAATAATGCTTATGGGATAATAGTATATATCCATATTATTGGTATCTATATAGAATGGGGAGATAATGGGGATATATATATATATACACAATGTGTGTGGTACCCCCCAGTGATGTGAACGTTAGTTTATAACCCCCATCAACTAGTTCGATATATCTACCATAAGTCAAAAGTCCGACTTATTGTAGTTATAAACCAACTTAGCTATCTATGGGGCACCACTATGTGGGAGATGGAACCAGAAATAGAACATGGCTGTTTTTTCAGATTTGTTTTTTGTGTTTTTATGTTTTTGTTGGCTGTTTGATGTAATTCACATGCCGAATGGAACTCATGAGGTATCGGTATAGGGGAAAGGGCTTCCAACAACTGGGTGTTGGACAAAGATGATGTTGATTCTTCGAAATGATCATTTTGTTGGGGAACTCGTGTCCACAGCGGTCCACATCAGAGGAAAGGGGGGTCGAGTGACAGAAATGGTGATTCAATCAAGATATGTTTCTTTAACTTTAAACAAAGATGAAGCTTGACCATTGAACATAAAAGTAGCACAATTTGAGAATAAGTAGACATTGCAGGAACGGAACGAAGTAGTCGTACATAATCATTAGCATATTCGTTCTGGGCTATCTAAAGTTGGCCATATGAGCAGTGCTCAAAACCCCTGTTGGTTGATGATTATAGGGGTTCTACTCCCCAAACTCTTGAGTATTAGCATAATCCATGACTGGAATCCCTTTCAATTAAGTGTGATGTAGTATATGTTTGTATAAAGGAATGACATTTCGGGTCTTTTTTCTAGAATTTTCTCCCGGCCATATCCATTTTGGATTCTCATGGTGTTCCGACGTCCCGGGACCCCAGGAAAGATTTGCTGGTCTCCTCGAAGGGCGAGGTGGGAAATCATTGGTTGATCTTCCATGGGGGATATTAGGTAAACCATGGGCCTATAAAGCAAGAAAAATGCTGGGTTTATGGGGATTTCATGGGATATTTCATGGAATACAATGGGATGTCATGGGTACATGGATGTTTCATGGGATATTTCATGGAATACAATGGGATATATAAATATCATTAAATATCATGAACCAACTGAATATGTTTACCATTCGAAAATTTAGATATGTACTGTTTGACTAATGTCAAGTTAGGATTAATAATTCCCCCCCAGTTGATCATCCCTGTCCGGAAGCCTAATTTTTGGGACGAACAATTTGCTATTGCCCCCTTTTACTGTCAATTAGGGTTACAGATGTTACAGTTTCCCATAGGATCCATGTATGGTATATATGGTAACATTTACCATCTATATACCCCCAATGTTAGCATATATACCAGCACCATGGATCCTATGGGTTTCCAGGGTTACTTAGTGACCCTTTCCGAATCTGATGTTTACTCGTCTCATGCTGGCTCCTCATGCTCACCACATCCTGCTGATGCAGCCAGTTTTTTTGCTGCACGGCTCATGTTTGCTGTTTTATCAATGATTTCAGTCTGATGTAGTTTGATGATGTTTAACATGATTCATTCAACCCATGATGATGTTTTGAATGGACGTTTATGGGAACTGGTGGAATACACATTGGGGATATCATGGAATATACATATCATAGATATTATAGATATAGATAGATAAAGATATAGATCTAGATATTGTGTTGAATTGGAAACTGGCTCCAAAGTGAGGTCCCCCAGTGATGTTTGTTGCTTTTACAAACCCCATTAATCCTTTTGACATATCCCCTGTAAAACCTGGTTTTCAGCAAGTGAACTGTGCGTCAACTGCGTCAACTTAGATATTTTGGGAACCTCACTTTGTGTGTCATGGAGAGTTTATGGTGATTTTTTGATGGCGATGTCATGGGGTTATAATGGGGATAACATTGGGACACAGATTAGCATAAGGTGATGCTCCCCAGTTCTAAGTTTGTCTCTAAAACCCATCTACCCTCTGGTAAACATACAAAAAGCTATTGAAAATGGCAATTTATAGTGGATTTACCCATTAAAGATGGTGATTTTCCATAGTTATGTTAGTTTGCCAGAGGGTAACAGTAGACAGACCGTACCACAGAGCAAATCCTTCGCCGGTAGATAAGTCGCGAGCAAATAAAAACCAACTTATATAATCCCATAACCAGTTTAAAACAAACCAACTAATCTAGGAAAACCAACTTAGTAAGTTGAATAAACCGGGTAATCCCAGTAGTGATAGGATGGGAACACCATGGGAATATCATGGAATATTCATGGTATATCATGCAATGTTGATGGAATATCAATGGATATACCATCTATCCGAACCAAATGGAGGTTCATAGCTTGAAAAACAATGGATACATGGCAAATTTTCTGGGGAATTCTCCAGCCAGCCACGTTTGATTACAGGAGTGTACTCCGGCAACATCATCTAACGATAGCTACCATGGATGTATAGATCCATCCAATCATTCGCCAAATGGAAAATCACCATTTTCTACTTGGTAAATCTCCAATCAGAGAATCATGTTAAGTCATACTAAAAAAAAAAACATGAAATCTATGGTTAATGATGGTTAATGATGGTTAATAATGGTTAATAATGGTTAATAATCACTGGTTGGTGGTTTGGAACATTTTTTATGTTTCCACAATATATGGTATGTCATCCTTCCCATTGACGAACTCATATTTTTCAAGATTGTTAAAATCACCAACCAGTTCACTATTTTCATCGATAGGACCATGTGTCCATTGGAAATTTGGAGCATTTCGTCTCACCTTACCGAGGTGGTGAAGAATTTCTATGGCCTCGGGCATTCCATCACGGGTGGCTACGTGCGTCGAGCACAAATCCTGGAGAGCGGAGGCGACGCATCGGCGCTGGACACGGTCCATTCCTGGTAGCCTCTGGGTACCCTAGGGATAGAAAATCCACCATGCTATTAATAGGCAAAGCATCTATAAATGGATACATGGGCCATCTATACCATGGCGAAGTGTTAAATAACGATTCCTGGTAGGTTTGGTGGGATGAAGCTGGAGGAATTCCTGGTTTGATGTTTCTGGAAAAGGTTTCAGTGGTCAGCGGAAGTAGGTCCACAACTTTTTCTGCATGATGAAACACAAAAAGCTTCCCGTAGCTTTACGCTTTGTTTGGAAGTTCGCTCCATATCCAAGATCCAATGCCCATAGGATCCATGTATGCTATATATGGTAACATTTACCATCAATATACCCCCAATGTTAGCATATATACCAGCACCATGGATCCTATGGGATGGTATCATAGTTTTGCACTTGTGCTCAACCAAGAACAAACTCCATGGTGCGTGCTTCGGCGCCCTTTAAGGCGCCCGTGAAGTTGCATCCCATATAACTCACAATGCATTGCATTCCCATTGTGCTTTGTATATTACCCGGCCTGGTAAACATACAAAAAGCTATTGAACATGGCTATTTATAGTGGATTTTCCCATTAAGAATGGTGATTTTCCATTGCTATGTTAGTTCACCAGAGGGTAGTGTAATTAAGTCATAAATTGGGATCCCCGTGACCTATAAATTTGGGAATGCGGAAACCCAACTATTTTGTTGGTTATCGTGATGATATCTCCAACACTTGGTGTTATACTGCCCATCTTGTTAGTTCCATCACAAGTGACATTGGTAAATCCCCACTGTTGTTACAGCTTTTCCCAGTTCTCAATATTACTATGAACCGCCCATGTTGTTGATTGTGTTTCATCAACTAGATGCCAATAAAATGGTTCCCCTTCCAACAATCCTACTGTATATTCCTGCTACTCCTACATTATGTTTACATACAGTAATCACACCTGCCCAAATATTGATTTTCTTGCTGTGTTTTCCTGAAACCATTGAATATATGCGATTAATCCCCACCCAAATATTAAAACCCCAATGATATCCTCATTATATACCTGTTATGGCTGGTTTCACATGGGATTTCCCAGTAAACCTGCCATTTCTAGACTTAGACTCGGCATTCTTGTTGTCTTTATCCCTATGCTACCCCCGTTATGGCTGGTGGTCTGACCCACCCCCTTTCTGTTGGTCCCCTACAATGTGGGGCTGCCATAACTCCACTACCGATGGTTATGATACTTATGATTTATACCTTATAGCATTCATGGGGCTAAAAAATACCAACAAGCATAACTGGACTGCCCCACTACCAAAAAAAAAATCGATCGTGAGCCGACTATTTTGGACGCGGATATCTCGGAAAAGAGATGGCATTTGGCATTCTATGTGTCAGGCTCAGGTGATTGGCTTGTTGCTCACTACATTGAAAGGTCCTTGCTCCATCTTGCGCTGGTCAGAAATTGAAAATTGACTCGAAACAGGGACACCAGGTTTCTTTGATCTTCTTTGTACGGCTGATTCTTGTCACTAGAAGATACTAAAAGTCTGTACTTGACATAGTGCTGGGGACCGTCATTCTTCGCATGTGAAACCAAGCTGCTAAACCCGTATCATTTGGAACCCAGTACGTTACACCTACTTTTACCTGTAACGGATGCCTCCCTTGAAAGGGATGGCCGTCAGTAGTGAACGGATACCACCAACATAGCAATAGTCCGATGAGTATATCCCATGAAAAATACCCCCCACAATTAGTGATCCCACAGCAATCCCCACTTTATCCAATTAAATCACCAATATATACTAATGTATATATATAATATATACATAATATATATATATATATAATATACATAATATATATATACCCTGCAAGTCGGAAGGTCAAGTTTTACGAGGTCTTTTGCAAAAGACCAAGTTTTACGAGGTCCTCTGGTTTACTTGGTTTTATAGAGCTCAGCCCTTTTTCCCATCAATGCTGAATTT
>Ga0126342_10018604_pt1 | contig 11892 bp, 13 predicted proteins | sample Cyp1metagenome_FD_92528 | JGI IMG/M metagenome (GOLD analysis project Ga0126342, IMG submission 92528) | Coral microbial communities from Lord Howe Island, Old Settlement Bay, Australia - Cyphastrea 1 metagenome | ecosystem: Host-associated > Invertebrates > Cnidaria > Coral ... | reverse complement strand
GATGATGATGATGATGATGATGATGATGATGATGATGATGATGATGATGATGAAGATGATGATGATGATGATGATGATGATGATGATGATGATGATGATGATGATGATGATGATGATGATAGTGATGATGACGATGACGATGACGATGACGATGACGATGACGATGACGATGACGATGACGATGACAATGACAATGATGATGACGATGACGATGACGATGACGATGACGACAATGATGATGACGGCGACGACGACGACGACGATGACATGTAAATACTCCACTCGACAGCCAAACATTGGACACTCTAAAGCCACAGCTCACATGACAACACTGGGCCCAAAAGGCCCATAGTCCTGAAGAATTCAGCAGTCGCCAAGGCTATCTCAATCTCTGATGTGGTCTGGGTTTCTGCAAATCTCCAAATCAAGCCCTCAAACCAGGTTTTTGACCAGTACAATCTATATATAGATCCATATAGTGGATTCTCAACTTGCCCAGTATCTTTGTCCACGTCATCGTTGGGAACCATTCGAGCTTCCAAAAAAAACATGAAACAAAGCTCGATCCCCTTTCCGTTGCCACGGGCCGCCGGGCAGTTATTCTTCCAAACTCATCTGGCAAGGTATCCACCACCTGCTTAGCCACTGGGAGGGGGGTTGAGGTGAATCATTTCCAGCAGTCCATGACTCAGTGGCCAAGTCCAGTCTAAGGGCAACAATTTCTGTTTTGCCGAAGGGTTAGGTCCGGTATGAAATTTTCGAACCATTTCACCTGTCAAAAATGGAGCTTACCCCTCTCTCATGAGCCAAGAATTTGAAGTTGGAACATCTCAAGTCCAGAAAATTCACCCAGCCGTTGATTCTGCTGCAGAATGACCTCCCCACAGGTGATTTTCTATACCTGCACCCATTGGGCCTCCCCGTGTGCGCCGTTGAGCTCGGGTCGTCTTCGAATTCCGGAGACCGTGACCTCAGTGAAGAGGTCACACGCAAAGCACCATGAATTTTTCACCAAGAATTGCCATTCCTGGAGCAAATCATGAAATGGATAGCAACCCCCAAAAAAAAATGCAGAAATGTCATGTCCGAATTCAAAAACTCTCTTCGAAACTGAACTAGGGTTCCATCTTTTTGGGAGTTACGTAGAATTGGTTGAGTAGAAGTGTTCCCCAGATATTTTGAAGAGACTTTACATGACTGTAGCATACCATCTATCCGGGGGATAAGACCGGCTACCCCGAGCTCCGCTGGTTTTCCGGAAATCTTCTCATCATCTTCCGTGGTTTTTAGTCGTAAATCAGGGGGTATCACCTCATTTTTCAGGTTGCTTACATAGCCCATTACCCTCTCTGGTAAACATACAAAAAGCTATTGAAAATGGCCCAGTCGAAATCGTTGATTTACCCAGCTATAAAATGGTGATGTTCCATAGTTTTTTGTATGTTTACCATAGCCCATATCCCATGATATCCCCTAACCTCATTGGTTCTATGGCTAAAACCCATCGTTGGTCTCCAGGCAATGTCCCCATTCGAAGGAGCTCGGTAGAAGGGTCCACCTTCCTGTTAGAACCGGCGTTTTTCAGGATGCGACGCCACCGGTATGAAAGGTGGGATTGGTTGAAGGGAAAGCTCTTAAGGGGGATATGTCATGGGGATATATACGAGATACAACCCACAATATGATTGTCCAACAGCTGGAAGACTTAGGAAACCCGGTGGTTTTTGACCATTGAAAATTGGTCCCATTCGACCTGGAGGTTGGTAATGGCCAACCATTTTGCAGTACCATATTGTAGATAATATATGATAATATAGCATTCAATTCACGAAAATCCTCCATTCACAAAACTGATATTCCCATTTTATCTTCCCAGAACTTAAGCTGATTCCCCAGCCTTTGTCTGCGATTCCCCCGCCTCGGGAGGTCCTAAAGGCAGTTGCAAGCTCCTGAGGAATGTTCGTCCAGAATCGCCCCGGTGAGAAGGGTTTGGCTCTGAACCAATGGATCCAAAAAGTATATCTGGTTGGTGGTATACCTACCCCTCTGAAAAATATGAGTTCGTCAGTTGGGATGATTCTTCCCAATATATGGAAAAATAATCCAAATGTTCCAAACCACCAACCAGATATCCATTGGTAATCCAAATATTTAACCAATTTTTATAGGTAATCCAAATGGTATCCATTACTTTTTAACCAATATCCAAGATAAATCCAAGTAGTCCAAATATTTTTCCATGCAGGGATTCTTCCAAATCTTCCAGTTTTGGAGATCATTTTGAGCCGTAGCTACTTCTGAGGCTTTTACCGACTGTTCCGAGAGCATTCAAAGATATTCAAAGCAATAAACAATGTTATTTTTGCAATTTTCCTGGAACTGGGAAACAGGTAAACAGAAAAGCAAACAAAATTCCCGGAGAGTTTGCATCAGAAAGCAATACTATGAATCTCCAATATCGTTTGAATAGCGTCGTCCATAGGTCCCTTGTTTTCAAAAATGATCATCAAATCATTACTTTTGGAGAAAGATATTCACCAGAGTGAGAGATGTCCATGGGAAATTTTTGCAACAATCCAATGTCAAATTTCTTTCATATGTATGCTTACGTTTTCAAGGTTGCCTCTAATCCATTCCCCGATCATATGAAGTAGGTATTCATATCTTCGGAATGGATGACCTTTCAGTTATGGTCATCAAATAGGGTAGAACCCGAGCCATTTGAGTTGCTGGTTGGTGGTTGACCTACCTACCCCTCTGTAAAATAATGGAGGGACTTCGTCACTTGGGATGATTTTCCATTCCCAACTGAATATATTCAATATTGATTAATGGTTATGATATAATGGTTACTATATACTGGTTATATATGGTTATAGTTACAATGTGAGGCCCCCAAGATAGCTAAGTTGGTTTATAACTCCAATAACTATGGTTTATGGTATTTATAACTATAGTATTCATGGGGTTTATAAACCAACTTATAACTGGGGGGCCTCACATTGTACTATATGTTTGAAACCACCAACCAGTTCACATCCCCCAATTTCGTTATGGCGCCCTCAACGTTACTTAACTGCCCTGTCCCTTCAAAGGTGAGGCCTCAGCAAGGTGCTGGGAGACTGCCAGGTCAACATCTCCTGGCGTGAAAGAAAGGCCTGCACTTCAGTTGAAGCGAAAAAAAAACGAAAAGCCAAGTTTTCTAGGTTGAATGTATGTATATGTATATATATATATATGTATATATATATATTTATGTCATGTGTGTTGATACATATATATATACATATAGAGAGAGAGAGAGAGTCATCCTGAAGTAGATAGAATATCGGACATGTTCGATCCTGATTTTCAAAAACAAATAGAAATAGGTTGAATATGTCCAAAACCCACAGTTTTTTTACGTTTTACGTCCCTGTTAAAGTCATTTTTAGACATGTTTGACCCGGGTCTGGAGAAAAATTGAAAAACCACCAAAATCAAAAAACGCCAAAAAATAGATAGAATATCAAAAACCTCTTCGAAACAGTCATAGATCCCACAGCAGCAAATTCCCATATCACCCTCTGATAAACATACAAAAAACTATGGAAAATCACCATTTTCCATAGCTAAATCAACGATTTCGACTGGGCTAATCACCATTTCCATCCATTTTCCATGGCTAAATCAAGGATTTCGACTGGGCCATTTCCCATAGCTATTTTGACATAACCAGAGGGGTACCGGCGTCCTTCTCACAGGCGGCCCTCCAAATCTGATCAAACTTCGCCGGGTCATTTGCCTCGCCCACGACGATGGACCGTTGAGGCGGCGCGGCGAGCTGGCAGGTGTTTGTTTGAACGAAGAAAATAACAATTTGGCATCTCTGTCCACATTTAAAAATGTGAGAATGGTTCTCAAAGTACATTTTTTCAAAAAAATAGAATAAAATAATGAAATAGATGAATTCCTCAAAGTGAAAAGGATCCAAATGTTCGAACATGATGATAACAAAACGCTCAGGAACCTGGCTCGGACTTTTTTTAGTATAGAATATAGAAGATATATTTACCCTTTGGTCATTTAACATAGCAATGGAAATCACAATTTTAATAGGTACATCATCTATAAATGGGTCATTTTCCATAGCCAACTGTTAAATCACCAGAGGGTATCTGTTTTGGTGAAACACGGCAGCGACCGCTTTCCATACTTGAAGAGGCATCGGCGACAACCTCCTCTCAGTGAAGAAAGATTCAACATCTCTGGAGGAAAGAGATAGATAAGATTAGATAAGTCGTGATGTTTCCTGTTGGGAGGTGGAATACCATGGAATACCATGATATGAGATATAAAGTGATTGGTATACCATGATATACCACTTTATTCATCAAGCATCATCAAGCAATGGAAGGATGACATCTATGCCATCCCCAAAGCTGAGGCAAGCACCATGAAGTAGGCTTGGAACTTTTCTCCAGCCGTCCCAAGATGTTACTGCTTGAGAGCCGCCCAGAAATTCACAGGGTTTCGGGCACCATAAGACCAAACAGATGAAGCTGTCATGATTCTGGTTTGCATTACAGCCCTGAAAACTCATATGGAACTGAACAAATATGACAAATTGCAAACTTCAACAGAAAACATCATCTACTAGATCCACTCCATGTTCGCTTTCAGCAGAGTACCAATGGCATACGTCCCTCCAGTCATCTCTGCTTTTTCCGCAATGGGATGATGAATGAAACGTCCTTACTGCTTGGTGAATGGTGAAATGGTGATGCTTGGAGTTTACGGGCTTAACCACATTAACATACATTAAATCATTAAAAAATGAAAAAAAACCTTTGGGTATCATGGGGTTTTCCAACCTTTATAAATCTGGGATATCCAACATTTTCAGACATGCCCCTGTCCCTGGCAGATCGATGTTTTCCGCTCACTGCGCTCAGCTGTACATGGCCCAGCTGTACATTGACCGCGAATCCGCGGTCAGTGCTGCTTGGGTACCCAGCCTCTGGAAGCCATGCGGGCCATGGACAGGCCAAAAAAAAACATGGTCAATGGGGTTAATCATGGTGGATATATCTATAGTTGATGTTATTTATGTGTATATATATATATATATCATATATCAACTTATCAACATGCTTAACCATAATCAGTTTCACGAATCTGGTTGGTTACCCCCAATCCTAACCATGAAAATCCCCTGAGGGAGAACAGTGAGGAGGCGATCATGGTGGATGGGCTGGATCTGGGATGCACTGCCAAGGCGCGCAAGCGAACTCCTTTCTTACCTCGGTCGCGTGGGCCAACGCGACCATGGCTTTGGCCACGGTATGCCACGGCGTGGCCAAGGTACTGTAGTACTGTGATGGTTTCAAGCCACTAAAATCGTTGTTGTGAAGGGCACATCTTTGAAATTAGAGTGAATATTATATATATATATATATATTATGTATGTATGTACGTATGTATGCATTCGCTGCCTACCCCAAGATTCTCAGACTACAAATTCAAGTTGTATACCTGGATCGCTACATTTGCCATCATTGAACAATATGTGGGCCTCCTCTTTTACTACCCAGGGACGATGTTCTGAGTCCAACAGACTCAAAGTCATCTGGTCAACTCCATGTCAGTTCATGTCCCTCTGATCCACAATAAACCATCCCAATTGTCAACCATTTGGGGGCGCGTAAATCCTCAAGGCCCAGTTTCGAAAACTACTAGCGTTGGGAGTGGTTTGTGGCATCCCCATTCATCACAACAGAGGGTTCCATGCGAACCCACCCATAGCATCATCCCAGATTAATGTGTGTTGCTTTATGATTAATTCATATTATATCAACATATATTAACATATATTAACATATATAAACATATCATATATATATACTATAAAATAACCCCATAAACCCACCATCGAGTAGCTGGATTTCTTGGCTCCGCCGGCTTTGGGCGCAGCACTAGGAATTTCACTTCCTGCGGGAAAGCTTTGCAGGGCATGTTGGAGTCCAGAACCTTAACAAATTGGATTGCCTAGATGCTTCAGATATATGGATTCTTCATGATTCTTCCAGTTTCTGAGAGGGCATGAAAACCCCTAAAGAAAACCTTCCAAAATTCCATTTGCGAAAGGTGTCCTTGCTGAGTGTTTTTGCAACCCTTTTGCAGGGCTTTGGACGAATCTACCAGAAATGTCGGGGCGCCCTTGTTGCTAGAGGCGCTAACCACCTGGACGAAACCTGCGTATTTGGGCTGTGCATGGGGGCGGGGTGGAGGTGGTGGGCTCTTGATGCTACGGTCGTAGTCTCTTGGGGCAACGATGTGTCAAGATCTTGGTTTCCAGGACATGCCGAAAAGCTTCAGTATTGATCTGCGCGTGTTTTTGATGCATGTTCACCATAGAAAATATTTGAACGTATACCTATATAACCTATACAATTGAGTATGTGTATATATATTATATATATGATATGTATTAAATGGTTGACGGCAGATCTAGCTGCATCCGATATTATATGTCCACGAAATTCGAAAGGAAATGGAGCTCGGCCTACACTCGGGAGCTCGCCCAAGATTTCTTGGCTCACCTGGGATTTGAAGAATGTAAGGACAGAAAATGTCGTTGGCATTGAAACTGTCCCCAAATAATGGGGACATAATGGGGACTTAGAAGTATGCCATCACTGGAATATACCAACTATGTATGAGAACATTGGTTTTCTCTGAGAAGTGGGCATACCTAGAGTTCATGGCAATTTGAAAAAATGATGATGTAACTATGATTTTTGGGTTACTTTCAAACCAACCAACGAAACGATACGAACAAACCACAACCGATATCTCCATGGCATCTTTGCTGAAGGCTAGTTGGCATTAAAACTCTTCCCTACTGGCCAAAAATCGGATGACTTCAGACTCTTTGCCCAACAAGATCCGGATCGTACAGCACCAAAAAAAAATTATGTGGGTGGAAGTGGGGGACCTCCAAACCAATGGTTTACCCTACAAAAAGCATTTACAAATTGGTGGTTTCAACCCCCTTGAAAAATATTATATAATCAGATTGGATCATCATCCCAACTATTGGGGAAAATAAGAAATGTTCCAAACCACCAACCAGTTTAAATAACTCGGTGTCCACGCAAAAATGGAAAAACACACACCCCTCTTCTACCAGCTCTACCAGGTCCACCGCTTTCCGGTACCGGAGCCACCATCTTCAGCTGCTGGTAATGCTCCAGCGGCTCATCGTAGGCTGCGAAGCAGGGCTCAAAGAGCGGACAGACCTGGGTTCTAATCCCAGGAAGTGACCATGAAGTCACGATAAAATCACAAGATTGGTTGGCTAAACCTCATTATATCCCAGAAACTCCCAAAGCATTCGATGAAATCTCGCAAAAAATCAGCATCAAACCCATGAAAAGCCCTGGGTTTTTGCGATAAAAACACATGAGGTCACCATAAATTCAGCATGTTTGTTCCAATCCCTCCATCCACCTCTTTAAAGGTCGCCGCGTCGTCCAGCGTGATCAGTTGACGCTCCAAGAGCAGATCCACATAGTGTTCCTGATGTTGTTTTTTCCGGAGACTTTCTGATGAAATACCCTCTGGTAAATTAACGTAGACCCTAGCAGTCATCGGGGTTGGAAGACTAGTTTCCATTAAAAATTGGTGATTTTCAGGGTCTATGCTTATTTACCAGAGGGTAAGTAGAAAAACATGGGTCATTGAACATGGCTATGAATCAAGGGGTGACAGCTTTGGAGATTCTTCAAGAACCATGGCAACAACAGCAGCAAAGTGGAAAAACATTGGAAAATAGAAGGGAATCATATGTTTCACTGAAATTTTCCGATGAAATAAGTGGAAAAACATGGGAAATGGGAAACATAAGTGGATTTTCATGGGAAATTATATATTGGAAACATAGGTTAAATATCATCACCTATTTTTGGGGGTGGGGACCTGGGGGGTCAACGTATATCTACCTGGATACTTGGTTTGTCTGCCGCTGCCACCCGGACGGAAAGCACGGAAAGCATTGCGCGAATCAAAAATACTGGTTGGTGGTTTCAACCCCTCTGAAAAATATTAGTCAGTTGGGATGATTATTCCCAACTGAATGGAGAAAAATAAAAATGTTCGAAACCACCAATCAGATATATATATATATATGATTATATATGCTAGCCCCCAAAAAAAAATGTTGACATGGTATTTGAATGAAGTGGTGTCTGCCATATGCGTTTGTCAGTGAGAATGCTTGGGAGATGTTCAAGCGCGTGAAATATCGGTATGTCTTGCTATATGTGAGAGAAGCACAAGACAGACATGTTATATTTAAAAGTTTGCCTGCAGGGACACAGCGAATGTAAGGCCAAAGCCATGTCACGTTGTGTAATGTAGCAGACAATGTGTGTGACATCGTTTCAGAAGAGGCCATATAATATAGTGATGCATTATTTTCGACATGTTTTGTATTGGCAGGACTTAATTTGTTCATATTCAAGAAAAAGAATCATTGGCATTATGTAGAGAAGGTTTGCTGCGTCAAGCAAGAACATGCTTCACATCCACTCTTGTAGCATTTTTTGAAACAATCTTGTGAATCGTGCGAATCTTGCAAGATTATGTTTGCAGCATGAGGTGGTACAGACTGCCTCCACCCATCCCAACTGGCAACCAAACCAGTGAGAATTCAGGATATCTAAGTCTACAAGGTGGTGCCCTGGGTTTACAACCCCCAAGTTCCATATATCGAGATATCCAGCAAAACCCTAGAACGACTGTGGTGTATTTCGCGACTTCGTTAAGGACCTCAGGAACCATCACTGGTTGGTGGCTGATCTGAAAAATATGAGTTCGTCAGTTGGGATGATGACATTCCCAACTGAATGGAAAGTCATAAAATTCCATGGTTCCAAACCACCAACCAGATCACCGCCATCCTCTATGCCATCCCCAACCGAGCTTCGAAGCAGCCGCGTGCTTTCAGCATCTGGGCTTCAGTGAGCTGTCCACCTGCATCTCGGGCCTCTTGCCTTGGTGTAGCCAACTAGCTACGAATCCTAAGTAGGCTATACCAGGTTGGTTCACCCTGGTTTTTCCAGTGGGGCAAGTAGTAGGGTTAATCCACTTATTAGGTTGAACTAACCTACGAACACGATTCGTGGGATGAGCCACGAATAATATAAATATATAAAACAGCAATAAATTATGTTTACATCTTTGGCAAGTCAAACACTCACCTGACAGCTTTCTTTGGATCTGATATCGCTTGGGTATGGCTCCATATCGCAGAGTAGCCATTGAAAAACATTTTTTTTTGCTGGGCAGATCCGCCGTGCAAGCTGATTTGCATATTTTAAACATGTTGGTCATGTTGGTTGGCTCCCTATCTTTGACCCAGATCATACCAGGCAAATGACTTTTGTTCGGAATGATTCCTTCAATCAATTCATCACTCAGAGGTTTTCAGGTTTTTGTGCAAGGTCGCCATCATTTACCCTCTAGTAACTCTAGTAATTTGTTACACTTTGCGAACTGGAAAATCACCATTAAAATTTGTACAGTAGTAGAAATCGATCATCGAACTTTCGAACTGGTCCGTGGTTTCCGCCGAACTGGTCCATGGAATTCCCATGGTCCCCATAGTTCTGATGGTTTTGAGTAGTTGAGTTCCCAGATTTCTCCAGAACTGTGATGGTTTTTCCAGTCCGCAAAGCCCAGAAATGACTGGAGGCTACTTGGTGACTCATCTCGACTCCGTAGGTTGGTTCACCCTAGTGGATTGTTGGATTAGGTCTAACTGAAAAAACATCCGGGTGAACGAACCTGTTATCCCCTACTTAAGTCTACTTACCATACAACAGTTACCCTACTAGAAAGTATAGTAGGTGATAGTAGGTTATAGTAGGTTATATGAAGTCTACTTAACTGATATAGTAGTCCAATGTAGTCCACTATTTTATTAACCCATTATAACCTATTATAACCTATTATAACCTTCGGATTTGTGGCGACTTCCCCACTTCCGTCTCAATCATCCAAGCAACAGGACGCCCAGGATCTCCTCGTGGCAACTCGTGGACCTGGTGGCAACAGGACCTCCCCTGGTGGATTTCGCATAGCCAAGACGAAGACGGTCCGTTTATAGATGAATTATGATTGATAGATTAGATAGATTAGATAGATTAGATAGATTAGATAGATTAGATTTGATTGGATTAGATTTGATTGGATTAGATTTGATTAGATAATTAGATATATATATATATGTTTCAAAAGAGGAATTGTCCATAAGAACTAACAGCTCGACTTTCCCAGCAAAAATTTCGCGCGATCTTCAGGGTCCATTTTATATTTTACTGGCAGGCATAAGCTTTATAGCAACCCCCAAAAAGAGTCTTTAAAAAAGTTCAATAGCAACCTCTAGTTTGGATATGGATGTGACTTTTCTATCAACTCTAAAAAAATGTATTGGATAGATAATATCAGATATATTAGTCATTGATCAGTTGAATCAGAATTCAGTATTGGATTCAATGCATCACGGCTATGACCAGAATCGGTATTGTGATTTTTTAAAACAAAATGATCATGATGATAAGAAAATCAGCAAATGGCAATGATAACACTATCTATGATTCTGACCATGTTGTTTAAAGCTTAAAAACATGCGGGGAAAAAAAAAAAAAAACGATGCATGGGGATTGTATTGTATCATAATACGATGATTTAAAAAACAACTGTAACAAAAGTGTTACCCCAATTTTACGCCATAGACTTCAACCATCCAATGGCTGTCAATTCCCGGTCCGAGCGTCTCGGGCAGAAAGTTGAAACGAGCCAGTAAGATACATTGGCCCATCATGTATCTTCCTGGATGGCCGGTCACGGATTTTTTTGGGGGCTCAATTTGGGGATTTGTCAACTCCGGATGAGTGAGACTAAACCATGGTTTATGAAAATTGTGGGGGTACCCACAATTCATAGTCACAATATGATACATAAATGGTATCGCCCCCAATTAAACAGCCTAGGGGTTTACTAATCCAGGGTTGACATTAGGGAGATTTTCACCAAGCATCCGAAGGCCCGGAACAAGGTCTCTGCGCAGCTCCGCTCCTGCTGCTGCTGAAAGATGGGCGCAATCCGCCGCGCGAAGACGTCGCGGAAGGCCGACCACACCAGGGCCGCGCCGGAACTGGTCTCAGTGGTCTCGGGGCCGTGGCAACCCAGGCGGGTGGCAAATTCCTGAGACTTTCGGTGAGGTGAACACCTGGGAAAAAAAATGGGGTGGGTTGGAACATGTTGGAACTCAAGAATCAAGAAAACTTGTGTTTTTGGCCTGCAAAAATGGCGGCTTACCCGATTTTTAGCTGGCGTTAGCAAGGAAATTGTGAGCCGCATTTCGTTTGGTCGTATATGGGGCCTTGGGGTGCATACGCGGAGGCAACGCGGATCTAACTGAAAGGCAGGCTTCCCAGAGACTACTCGATGAAACATGTTGTCAAAGAATCTTTATCATCAAAACATATCAAGATTGGTTTAAAGCACCAAGAACGCAGGGAATCAACAATATACCGGAAATATCGCCCGCAAAATAGCTACGTCATCAGTCAAGACCAAACTCACGGAAAGAAACTCAACCGACTTAATATGACTTACAGTAATCATTCAACATCCCTGCGCCCATATCCTCAGTGAATTGAATATTGCCAATGCCTATATATGATTATATATACATATATATATATAATTATATATATATACTGTGATTCTACATCATTGCGAGGTCCCATGAGAAACCACCTATAAAAGATGTTTTACCAAAAACCCGGGGTTTACACAGCACTTGTTTTCCAAAGCACACGTGGCTCCGGAGGGCCCAGGGTT
>Ga0126342_10018603_pt1 | contig 11892 bp, 12 predicted proteins | sample Cyp1metagenome_FD_92528 | JGI IMG/M metagenome (GOLD analysis project Ga0126342, IMG submission 92528) | Coral microbial communities from Lord Howe Island, Old Settlement Bay, Australia - Cyphastrea 1 metagenome | ecosystem: Host-associated > Invertebrates > Cnidaria > Coral ... | reverse complement strand
TATAATATATAGTATATAATGTATAATATATAATATTTAATATTTAATATAAACTATATAATAAATAATATTATATATTATGTATAATATAATATTATATATAATATATAATATATAATATAAAATATATAATATATAGTATATAATATACAGTATATATAATGTATAATGTATAATATATAATGTATAATGTTTAATGTATTATGTACAATACATAATATATAATGTATAATGTATTATGTACAATACATAATGTATAATGTATAATATATGATATTTGATATATGAGATATGATAAGTGACATATGATATATGATATATAATATATAATATAGAATATATGATATATGATATATGATATATAACAATATATATATATACACCGACTATATATATATACATATTCATTTTTTCAAGTGAAACATTGTTTGAGAGAGGATAAAGAAGTTTTTGTCCACGCCATTGCCATGCTTTCCAGTGTTGGAAAGGAACCATCAAGACGTACTGTAGATTCCTGCTGGGGCACTGGTTCAAGGCAGATGCTGTGTCAAGGGAACAGCTTCAGCTTTAACTTCCAGTCTATTCACAAGCGGTAGACCGGCGGTAGGCATATTTGATCTTAATTCAATAACCTCACAGTAGGAGATGATTGTGAACTGTGATAAAAACACGCATTGTATCTTAGATCAAATGACTTGGTGTCTTTCTTGTCACAATCGAATGGAAAGACCTCGAGCGTTGCATCCAAACACCTCTTTATGACCATGCAGACCTCCCTGCGTCCTGCACCAGGAGCCCATGAATGGCACAAAGTGTTCGGCAGCCAACGACACCGAAGACTGTGTCACAGCCACTTGATTTCAACTTCGAACTGGACAGGGACTGGACAGACTGCCAAGGTCGGTGTTGGCGCAGAAATCTAGAAGAACAGCTCGCTGAAATCTTGCTGCACTTAGGTGGAGCTATCTGAGTGCAGTCCCACAGAGGCCAGCGCCGGATATGAGGAAATGCAGTGGGGAAAGACACTCCAGACCGAGTGGTGGCGGCCTTGCTGGGCCTTCAAAGAGAAGTCAAGTCCTTGCAAATGTTCACAGGATCACAAGAACGCTCAAAATGTTCCAGGACTCTAGGTAGTTCCTTCATCTAGTGTTGGAAAGCAGCGAAAAACAGCCAAGCCCGACGTCTCAATGTTTTGTGGTTTGTTTCCACTGCTCAATTTCAAGGGTTGAGACTCGTGCTAGGACAAGGAAGGCAAAAGAGGTATAGACAGCAAGGCTGGCAACGCAACCAACGCAACCAACGCAAGCAAGGCACATGGGATTCCTCATGGGATGGGAGAAAGTCAATGTGCTTGGGTAAATTTTTGAATACGAGAGGGGTGCCTTTCTCTGAGCATTGGAGTACTTTTTGCATAGCACTTTGCAAAGCAAAACGCTACCATGCATGTTGCTATCTAAATTCCGAGTCTGGTTAAAATGTCGCAGGTCATGCAGGTGCCACTATCCATTAGTATTCCGCTCATGGCTAGTTGCAACTTTGGACAGGTGGCATTGCAATCATTGGATAACTTGAAAGTTCTGCAACTGGCCGAGGCTGCAGATTCTGCGCAGAACACCACTGCCGCAAAGACGACCTCTGCTAATGTGCCGTGGTGGTTTCGTGCGTGTCCACGTCTCGCAGAATATGACAAACATTCCGCGCATTCTCATTATTATTACTATTTTTCTAGTGGCTTCAGAAGCAAGTCGAGCTGTGTTGTATCAATTTGTATCAGCTATATATATAATATATATATATATGGTGATCGATCTAAAGGTCCTTGTAAAGAGTTTTAATTGCGAAGACCGTTCATGTTATAGTGGGAACCCCCGCGAAAGTTTTTTTGCGAGTTCGCGAAAGATTTTTTTATTCACGAAAATTTCGCGAAAGTTGGATATTATGAATCATTATCATTGTATACATTACAGCTTGTTAAGGGCTACCACCTCCTGCCGCCCGGGAGTCCGGCAGGAGAATGGTACCGCACATTTTCCCTTCATACTAGTAGGTGGCAGCCAAGCTTCCGGCCACAGCCAAATACCATGGTCTTGAATCACATCCTTGCACCTGCCGTTGGTACTGCCTAACGTTGCTCCAAATGCAGCAGCCAAGCTTCCAAAAGTGAGGCTTGCGAGAGCCAAACACCAATGCCCCCGGTGTTTGCTTTTCCTCTGATGCCCCCCCCTGCTGATGGCTTGGGGTCTGCGAAAGCTCCGCGAAAGAGTTGGCGAAAGTCAAAGTGCATTTTGAAGGGAGTGGCCCAGTAAGCCTTGCAAAAAAATTGCCTAACCAGCAACAACCTGTTCGAGAAGTGGATTCCGTGATGCTAGCAGCATGTTTACAAGGCTATGAGAAGTTATCAGTGATAATTTGGTGTGATTTGGCAAGTGATGAATGAATCTTCATAAGAGGAGTTATCGCGCATAACATGGAGTTCACGAGAGATTCGCGAAAGAAAACTTTTTATTCGCGAAGAATGGCCGTTTGCAGATAAAGGAATTTAGATCAACCGCCACATATATATATATATATCTAATATATAATATACACACATCTCTTTCATGATAACTTGCGAACCGCCGATCCTCAGAGGCATCCGGCAACACCTCGAACGCTCCAAAGGCACAAGAGGCCGACGCAAAACTCAAAGCCAAGGGTCAGGCCATCCACATCTCCTAACATCCACATGAAGTTATTATGTTTTTTGTGTAAAGAGCTGTTGACAGAAGAAACAATGGGTTTAGAAATCCCAAATGATCCCATATTCGCTAGAATAAAATTTGGTGGCATTCAATACGGACAAACACATTTCATTTTGGGGTCAGGTTTGATCAAAGAATCAAGTCCTGAAAGTCCTGTTTTCTGATCCTGGCAGTAAGATGCCTGTCCCGATGAAAGGTTGGAGAGGCCGACGAGAGCGACTCTCCGAAGACGCTGGACTCAAAGAGGCCCTTCAGCAGAGATGGCCAGGCAGGGCGTTTAACTTTAACCGAAAGGGGAAGCGCTTACCGTTCTGAGTGTCGTTTGAACAATGGAAAACAATGGTCGAACGAACGGATAACAATGATCCGCTATGGTCCACGATGGTCCACTTCACCAGGCAGACCTGGGTGGCGATGGCAATTGGATCACCACGAACTTCACAGATGGTGGCACCATCAATGCCACTGGGCACGCGTAGCTATACCTAGCTACTAGATTGTGGAAAGAGAATGAAACCAATGAAAACGACATAAAACGACCTGCTACTTGCTCCCACTTCTGCGGAATGCCCAAGCTGCAAAGGGTGTGGCACTGCACGTGAGACGTCGTGTGTATTAGGTCTCGGAGTCAAACAAGTCACTTGAGACGAACCTGACGGATCTCTTGGCCCGAGCAGCAGAGGGTGGAGCTGCCTGGATGCAACTTATATAATTCGCTTTAGTTTGGCAATGTTTGGTATTTGCATGTTGAAGTTTCTATATACTACCCCAAGATATTTGCAAAGCAGGAGCCTTCTCATTCTCGAAGTGCTCAAGTTAGAGCTGCTTTGCGTTCCAGTGTGAGTGGGTTCCAGTCCACTGTTTATGACTGATAAAGATAAAGAATGATAAATATATATGTGTATATATATATATATATGAGGATTATCAGGTGATGAAGGTGGAAGTTGGAAGGCTCCTCCTGTCTTGTGAGGTTTCACATTGCATGGTCTACCAACGGCAGCCGGACGTACCCAAGATGCAGCAGATGGAGGTCTTCGAGCTCAAAGGGACACTTGGAACTTAAACCATGATCAACCACTTGGATAAACTCAGATAACTCAGATCAACTTGGAGCAGACTCGTTTGCAACTAAAGTGACTGATAAAGTGATACTGGGTTTTAGCAGCTTCGAGAGTTGGAGAATTTGGAGGTGAAGTGACTGTTTTTGGATTTGCAAAGCATTCTGCTGCTTGCCATCAGAAAGTTCACCCATGTATTAAATGTATGTTCGTCACGTTCGTCCTGCGGTGAAGATTTGCAAGAAAGGACACGCACCATCGACGACTGCTGCTATCGCTGTACCTATCACAATCCCAGTGGCGACGAGGATAAGGTGTGTGAGTTGGGAAGTAATAGATAATTGCCGCCAAAGTGCGTAGATCCCTGACATTTGAGGCAGCTAGTGCAGCCGTGTCTGAACATATTTTTATTATACTGAAAGAGCAAGATAGGGCTTTGCCACAACTAAAGGAACCTTAAATGCCCCAAATGTACCCAAGCGTGGACTTGTCGCAAGGGGTTGAGGGCCCATACTCAACCTCACCAGTTCCTTTGGTACGATAGAGCCCCAGTGCTTTCCGTGCGAGCCTCCCAAGCCTCCAGGAATGCACTGCTTTTCAATTCATGGAGTCACCCTCGGGGGCCCGCTACTGCGTGCTGGCGACACTCAGCTTCAGCAGAAACCATAGGCCCTCACCCTAGGCCTAGGAGTTGAGACGGATTCTCCCAGCTGTGCTGTGCAATGATGACCCTTGTACTCTTAGCATCTCTTAGCAAACTGAAGAAATCTGATGGATAGATTCTGGAAAGTTGCCTCTTTGAATGACTTCAAAACTTTTGCGGAATTTGCATCCGAGGAGTGGAACAGCCTACAACGCCTCGATGGCAGATCCTCAGGGCCAGTGGTTGGTAAAGATGCCAAAAAGCGAATGGCCTGCGAGCTACGTGACCTCGACCTCAACAACTACAGTCACTACAGTCACTACTACCACGGTGACTACCACGACCGTCACGACCACCACAACCACAGTGACGACAACCACCGAAACTCAAACCACAACTACTTTCACGAAGACAACCAGGACCATGACCATTCCAAACACAACAACCACTACCAATGCATCTGCAAAGTCGACTGAAACAGAGACATCCACAACGACAACTGGCATCACAACAACCATCACATTGACCACAAGCGAAGAAGAGAGAGATTTCCATGAAATGGGCCTCTCGGCTTGCACTCATTGCACCATTTTCCTGTATAGACACATGCTGCATAATCCACTCTTCTGAACACAGAAAACCAATCAAACTCCTTTATGAGGGTTCTGTCACATTGGCTCCATGTCTACGCGTCGATGTTTCAGATAGCATACCTTTATGACAGACATCCAGACAGTGGGTACAGAATGGTACAGAATCTTATTGAACCATGGAACATATCAACAAGATTCAACAAGCTGAGCTGCGTATGCGATGCACTCTGACATTCTCCTTGTGGCAGTCGATGCTTGGGGCTTTCGTTGCTTTCGTTGCTTTCGTTGCTTTCGTTGGCGGTTTGGGATCACCAGGCGCCCCAGAGGAAGAGGCAAAGATTCCGGAAGCGCCGAAAGAACCGGCACAGTGGTTGGTCGGGGTGCCCAGCTTCCCCAGAACTTCCCAGAACACCCCAGAACACTTAAATTCTAAAAACCTTAAAGATCCTTAAAGACCTAAAGGTTCTGCTGATGGCCGAGATTAGCTTGCTGTACCGGCTTTAGATTTGATCGCCGTCAATTCTCCTAACCTTCGAAGTTCTGCACATCACATTGCAGTTCGACATGTCGAGGTGGCCACAAGGACTGAAAGCTGCGACGCGACCTGTGCATCAGTGGGTGAACAGTGCGATTTCGCACACTTGAACCTGGACAGCAACGATAGAGACGTATTTGACATATTTGACGTATATTTGACATATCGACATATCTTTGACATATATTCGACATTCAAACTTACCAGACTCACCAGCCCAGGCTCTGAAGTTTGATTTCAAGGACTCAGATGTTTTATTTTTGTGCGTCTACCCATTCCGTCCTTGTCGTACAACTTCAGGAAGGCCACAGCCGACTCACAGCGAGAGACACAGATAGCTTTCGCACCTCGGTTTTCTCGATAGATGTAAAGCTGATGCTCCGAAGCTCAGCCATGCCAGTCCTTTATGTTGATTATGAAGTAGCTTACTTCATAAAAACGAGCGGTCAGCTGTGGTTCTAGAGTGTCACGATCTTGGTCCCCGCCCTGTTTCCACTTCGGATTGTAACGCCATGTAACGCCCCAGGCACAAGCCGGTTTCTCTTGTCTGAGCTTCGGCACGGGCTGCTCCCCGGAGGTGCGCGTCAATTGCATGGTAGGAAGTAAGTGGGCAGGGTGAAATTTTCCAGAATCACATATAAAATATATCATGTCATTATACATTAATATACATTATACATTAATATACATTATACTCATTATACATTAATATTAAATATATATATATATGACATTATATGACATTATATTCTATACATTATATATACACACATGTCATATACAAACTTCCCCTCAAGGCACTCCCCTTGGCACAGGACTGTCCTAGCTGGGGCGCTCCATTTTTGCACCAGAGTTTCATGGATGGCTCCACTCGCCAGCGAAATGGCCAAGCACAGGGCACAAACTTTGCACACGAAGTCAGGGAAGATTCGGAACTGTTCCAAACTTTGCAAAGATTCCAACAATTGGAAAATGTTGGGTAAAATGTTGTAAAATGTTGTAAAATGTTGTAACAGTCCATGGACACTTTATAGATCTTTATAGTATTATAGAGCAGTTTCATTCTCTACAAAAATACATGCCGCTGTGCACCTCCACCCCCGCCCAACAGGCCCTGTAGCTAGCGCAGCTAGGCTTTAGCAGAGTAGGTCTCTCATATTCCTCAACTTGAATGGAGTGTGAATGGAGAAGAGTTGCATCTTCCTCTTTTTGGTCACTCCAGGGAGACCCGTGCTTCCTGGGAAACGATGTTGCATCTTGTGATCAAGTTCCAGCGGACCTCAACCATCGTCGCCTGTGCCCTTGCAGCGTTAAGAATGCCAACGAGACCGTGGTCGGGTGACTTGGCTCCTTTAGGAAGGCTATCATAGGCTATCACACCTCAGACTTTTGAGGTCATGTCACGGTCATGTCCAAGGTCAAGATCTACTTTCATAGTCAGTGGCATCAGTGGCAATCTTGTGCTTACTTTTTGTGTTTGTTGTGTTTGTGTATTTTAGAAACTTTGTCAAGCAAACTTGCAGGGACATCCTTTCCATAGATTTCCGCCAGCTATGAGAGGTCCCTAAGCATTTCAGTCCTGACACGCTCAGGTATGAAGTTTTGGAAGTCTCCAATGTCCAGACTTTCCTCAGCTCAAATGCCATCAAGGAGTTGAATGAAACTTGCGTTGAGAAGTCAGTCTACAAGATAATGTCCCAGTCCACAAGCATTTTCCAACATCAGTGGGCTGGCTTGTGGTGTGATCATCGAATGCCATCTGTATTGTGCCAGTCGAGACGAGTTTATTTTCACCACCTCAAGGGTGGTTCTTTCATGTTTTTTCCTAGCTTCTTTAAACAGGGATCCATTTTCTTGATTTTCACTTGCAAAAAAAGGCAGAAACGAATCGACAGAAATCAAACGAACTTTCCACCTGCCCGTGAGTTGGCGCTCTTAATTTTAAACGTTTCATGCCAGATTTCCAACTCACACCGTGTTGTGCAACCTGAACAGGACTCGATTATCGAAGCAGTGGCTCTCTTAGCCGACGTTCCAAAAGCGGCCGTGAAGGCGAGCAATGGGGTAAGGATTTTGGGGTCAAACTCAAATGGGACAACGACCAGTTATAGTTACATGATGTTACATGATGTTATCTCATCTTCAATCTATGCATCCTGCGCCATGGAGTTCATCCTCCCAACATATTTAGATGATGTGATGATATTGATGATGTATTGCCACAGTAGTGCTGCAGTTTTGCAAAACCGCCTGGTCTAGAGGAGCTCCTGTTTTGAGAACTGTGGCCTTGCAGGTTTTCTTGCAATATCTGAAGACCGAAAACGACCCCGAAGCTGCTGCACAGCCGGGCTCTGTGGTCCCTTGCCAGCGAAGGAGCTGAAGTTCAGCACGACATTTGGTTGTAGATGTTGCATGACGGTCTACTTTTTAATAAACATTTTATGTAATCTACATAACTTCACCATCCGCATGGCTCCTTTGAAATGTCAATTTCATTGTCATTGTAAACCTGATCTGGATGGGCCAGTCCTGGTGTCTAAAATGCCTGATTCTTGATGCTACCTTGGGCGCTTTGATCTGAATCTGAAGCAGCGCGTTTCAGTGGCTTTGGATATCTTTGGAACCAGTCTTCCTGGTCTCTAGTAACTTTGTTGGAGCCAGTGACTCCAACAACATCACTCTCCCATTTCATCACTTTGCCTCAGAAATTCTGGTCATAGCAAAAGCAATCCTTGGAGAACACGGAGGCCGAAATATGCCGAAATGACATCTCTGCTACCGGAGGTCATGGTGCATGTGATCAATGCATCAGCTACTTGCAAGACGCCAGAAGTCACTTGGACCAGAGTTGATTCGAGGTGATGGGGCTGGAGAGTCGGCTCCTGATTGCGACATTTCTAGAGATGGGTCTGAGGAAATCCAACTGTATACTTAGGAGAATCTTAGGAGTATCTTAGAGTCTTAGAGTATCTTAGAGTATCTTAGAGTATCTTAGAGTCCTGAGAACGGCAAACTTGTAGTTGTGAGCTGTTGAGCTAGTGTATAGACAGTGGAATCAGATGGAATCAGTTGAGATTGCAGGACTTGACCACTTCCGTTCCAGAGTTCCGAAATGTTTCCAACATCCCTGTGGTTCTCCGGTGTGCAAAGGTTATTCGTATGGCGCTGGAAGCTGATGCTCGTGCGGACACAGTAGACAAGGCCGGACATTTCGGGGCAGTTTGTTAAAGTACATTGTTCACAAGTCCACAAAGTGGTTGTGGTCCATGTTGATTGTGTTGGCGTATCGGTTGTTGGTAAGTTTAGCAATGCTGAACTCAGGATTCTACCTGCCTCGTCCTTTTACATGTCTGGAAACGAAGAGTGAAGTAGTTTGTTCCGGGGAATTTTGGCAATTTCTTCATTATGTTCATGAAAGAAGTTTTGAGAAACAAGATGTAGCACCCCTGTTCATTTGTGCGAACTATTGCACCCTAATTACCCTCTTACGGCTTCTGAAGTTCGCTTCAATTTTCATCCAATATTTTATTTTCAAGTTGTGTATACGTAGAGTAAAGTAATGTATGCACGAATTATCACGAATTCATAGTGCGCCGTGAATGGAATGCAGCTTCAGACAATTATGTATTTATATAATATTATATGATATTATATACATAATATATATATATATTAATATACATGTATTATTTTATATATTATATGTGTATATATATATATGTATATATATATATAGACATTTCATGCCTAGTGTACCGCAAATCTCATTGCTCCGGATGTAGAGCATGCATAACATGCTCTTGTAAAATCTTGTAGGTGTATTACTGTATACAGTAGATAAAAATGCACACAAGCACAATATATGTATATGTATAAGATGTACGTGTGTGTATATATATACATACACATCTCTGTCAATGCCGTTGATGTGTGACGGTTTCCTGGAGGTGCTGAAGCCTTTGCTTGAAGCGGAGGGACCCTTCGAGGAAGTGGGTCCAGGCTCATGCAGAGATGCACAAGGGAATCTCAGCACAGTTTTAAGATGCTTTAAGAGTTGCGTCTTCCAAGGTGGATTCGTAGACACTATTAGAATCTATTAGACACTGCCTGATGGGCAAAGGATGTCAGGAGTTCTTCATGTTTTTGCATGCATTGTTTGTACTGACTTTGACACTGTCACAGATTTGATTTTCATGTTCAGTACATTCCCTGCAAGCGTCGCTTTGTTTTGTTGCAACCAAGGAATGAGTACGATGTCTTGAGCCACGATGCGCTTGACACGCTCAAGGGTTGTCACTTGGCCGATAAATTGCACTCTTCGTGCTTTGACTGCCAACATAGTAGATGGACACAGCTGCAAGGTCCATAGTTAACTGAAGCATTCCCCAGAGAAACAGGATTACTGAATTTTCCGAAGGCAAAGATGCGTGCATGCTATTCACTGCAGCGAAGTGCCATGGGTTCAACTTTGAAGCAGGACAGGAATGCAGAGTTGGTAACAGGCTTGCTTGGGACTGCAACCTTATCCGCAAAGTCGGTTTGAATACTGTGGCACCACGGAGCAGAAATGATTGGGCTTCAGCAGAAAATGAAGAACATGAATAAGAACATGAGAAAGAAATGACAACTTTTGCAACTTGTATTCAATTGACTCAAGTCTTGACTTGGAGGCAGCCGCTGTCCCATCCTGCAAGCATCCGGCTGATACAAGTTCCCTTCATCCCTGGTTTTATTTGTGGGTTCCTGAGCAGCCAATTGCGGTGGGTTTGAATCAGGACGGTGTCAGCTGCGCATGGAAGATGGCTTCGCGGAGGCTCTTCTGACTTTAGCACCACCAAAGCACATATGGATGATTTCATGATCATCTCCATCTTGATGTACATTGTATTAATACAATGTACATTAGTGATAATCATTAATGTATATTATGGATATACATACCTGTGCCCTTTGTCGCTTGTGGTGATTTCAATCTGAGACATGTTGTGTCTTTTTCCAAAGCTCGCTGCATTTTTCTCAGTTCTGCCAGGCCTCTGGGGACTGGAAGCTGTCCTGGGATGCTGGCACAGCACAAGGCAGCGTCGCCAGCGCATCGGAAGGCACTGCCAGGTGCGGTATCGTCCGGGCGTTGAGAGTCGTTGAGAGATATTGAGAGATGTTGAGGGCCTTTTTTCTCAGTACTTCAAGCTGTCAACATTGGGTACGCGGAGGGACAGACTATGACTCTTGAACTGTTATGGTGGTGGTTTTGTTTTTTGAGCTTGTTCGGTCTTCTCTTTTTTTGCGATCAGCGTTTGTGTGTTGCACCAGCGTCACCCCTTCGTCCCGATGTTCTTGGCAAAGTGAGTCATGGTGCCAGGTGCTTTCGACGGACAGATGTGAAAGATCTGAAAGCAACCGACAACTCTACGGAAACGGAGCAAGACGAGAGCATTTTGCATCTTGGCACTACCCATCCTGCGGGAACAGAAGCACACAATCACATTGTATGTTGAGTATTGTTGAGTGGGAGTTCATGGACTTTAATGGACTTTCAACGCCTTTGATATCTTGGCAACGATGTATTTTTTCTTTAGACTCTTTCAGTTTTTTCTCACCAAGGTCCAGCATTGCTGACTTCGTGCCGAACATTGGCAATATCTTCTCCGGCTTTGGGAACCTCTTCCGCTGACAGAAAGCGAACTGGATCAGAGCTGTCAGAGAACTTTTGCCAGAGAGGCAAAATGAGGTGAGGCAAGTGTGTCTTGCAAAGTTGTAAAGCCATGCAAAGCTTACTGTGGAGTGCAGTCATTGCGGAACATTGCAGTAAGGCAGTATAACTATACTTTTTTTCGTTTGTTATTGTTTGTTCGATGTTTCTACGAAGTGTCAAGGCTGTCACACATAGCATGGTAACTTTTCCGTGGTGCCTGGTGTCTCAGTCGAGTACCCCTCAGAGTAGCTGGCATGCGGGAACAATGAGTCCAGCGGAGTGTCTTAAAAGTCATCCCTTCTGCAAGTTGGATGTGTTTCCTTCCATCGAAACAAAGAGAAAGAACAGCCCGACAAACCATGTAGAAAGAAGCTCAAACCAGCGCTTGCTTTCCTTCGAAATCCCCGTTGCTTTTGCCTGTTGCTCCTAATTAATCTTTCAGAGCAGACTTACATACATGATCATACTAGTATACAGTATAATGTATTCACCCCGCTTCGCGTGGGGGTGGCCGCCCACACCGCAGGTTTATTTCGGTCCGTGAGAGGGGCTAAGGGTGGTTTTCCCCCGTGGGGGCTCCCCAAGCTAAGAATTTTCACTTCCCCCCCCGTGGGGGCTCCCCAAGCT
>Ga0126342_10018602_pt1 | contig 11893 bp, 17 predicted proteins | sample Cyp1metagenome_FD_92528 | JGI IMG/M metagenome (GOLD analysis project Ga0126342, IMG submission 92528) | Coral microbial communities from Lord Howe Island, Old Settlement Bay, Australia - Cyphastrea 1 metagenome | ecosystem: Host-associated > Invertebrates > Cnidaria > Coral ... | reverse complement strand
TTCTGTGACTAACTCTTTCCCTCACTAACTCTTTCCCGCACTAACTCTTTCTTTGACTAACTCTTCTTTGACTAACTCTTTCTTTGACTAACTCTTTCCCTGACGAACTCTTTCTTTGCTACCCCTTTCTTTGACTAACTCTTTCCCTGACATTCTAAAAGTCCGTAACACGGAAGTTTCTCCCCCTAAACTTCCTTTGACCAGCCTCATCACCCAAGGTTATGAGCCCAAGCCTCGTTGCTACTGTGTGGGCCATGTCGATGTTGCAGCGCCGACGAGCTGGGCAGCAGGAGGCGGCCGATGAGACTTTGGATCGGAGGATAGCTGAAGTTCAACGTGAACGGGAGATTGAAGAGCAGGAGCGCATTAGGAGAACATCTGCCTCTACAAGGGCTCGCTCAGTGCCTCGACAGTTGGAAGCTGGAATTCGTAGACTGGAGCTCGGGCCGCCTGCTGAACCTGGGCGACGCGGTGAACATGAAGCAAGGACTCAAGGATCTCAAGCTGGTCGACCTGTTCTTCAAGGTGATGGCACAGCCACCAGGAATCCTGCTTACCTCACCGCATCCGCAGCAGCTTGAGCTTGAACTTCACGGACCGGAGTCGCCACTGGTTGGCTCGTCCCTCTTGGCCCTAATTGGCTTACCGCCGCTTCTCCACCTGCTTCACGTTGAACGGCCTGACTCCAGAAAGCATTCACCGCGGCGAGGTCAGCTCATTCCCCTCCAAGGCCCTCGGTGCCAGCATCATCAACTGCGGCAAAGGCTCCAGAAGCGGTCCCAACAAACCACCGTTCTGCCGTTCAGGATGTTCACAACGTGCCAACCGGGAGTTGGAGAGAGAACCAGCTTGCTGCGCGGAATCACGGATGTGAAGGTACCTGCAGGAATAGCCGAGGTTTTGAATGCGATCAGGATATGGCGTCGATCGGCGGGACGCTCAGAAGAGGTGAATGTCACCGTAGACCCGCTCGCGTTAGCTGGGGTTCTATAGCAAAGTTCGCTGATAGCCTGGCCTAGCTTGGTGGAAGTCAGGTCGCATTCCGATTGGCGACCATGCGTCAACAGTTGGATGTGGACCGTGCTCCCAAGTTGGATGCGGTGAAGGACTGGGCTGAATACATCCTGGCCGAGCTGGAGGAGTTGTCAAAAGCTCAGAGTGTTGCCAAGTTGGCTCAACCACACTCGAGCGCGTCCAATCAGATGCCTCCTGTGGTGGGACCGTCCGTGAAGGCTTTGGTTAGTCAGTGGGAAGGAAAGGAAGGGGAAGGCACACTGTAAGTTCTGGGGAACGGAGCAGGTCGATGTCGCCGAGGTGAACGATGCACGTTTGCACATGAATGGGGATCCTTGGAGAAACATTCCAGGTGTTTTGCCTGCTCATCGACGGCCCACCGGAAGAAGGATTGTCCAACTCTGAAGAGCCAGTCAGAAGGCTCGAAGGGAGAGAAGGATAAGAAGATTTCAAAGCTGAAGGATTCCAGCTGAAAAGAAGGGGCCTTCGCCGGCTCAGGAAAGTGCCAAGAAACGTGAACCGGAAGCCGCCAAGGAAAAGGCAGCTGTAGGGGAAGCTAAGGAGGAGCAGAATCAACAGAAACCAATTGAGAGTCGAATCCAGGTCTGGTTCAGGATTTGACAGGACTAGTGAAGTCCTTATCAACGACGAGACCCTGTATGTGAAATCGGTTAAGGCCGATGGGGAAAGCGGGATTGAAGTAGCCTTGCTCGACGGCGGTGCGACTCACGCACTGAGGCAGGCCAAGCCCTCAGAATTGGGTGATCTCCGTCCAGTGGAAGTGGAGATGGCAGTGGGTAAGGTTACCCTTCACAAGGTGCCATACCACGACACATTGTTGTCACTGGAGCCGGTGGAACCTATCATTCCCCTGACAATGCTGGTAGATGAAGGGTTTACCATCACATGGTCCAGGAATGGATGTGAGATAGAACACCCAAGGTATGCGAAGCTGGCGTGCACTTGCCAACAGGGGTGCCCAGTGATGGTTCGGGGTGAGGCCTTGAACCTGGAAGCACTCGAGCACTCGAGCAGAAAAAGGTGAGTGACCCTGAACCTACGCCTAGAGAGTTGGACTGGTGGAGGCTGTGGAGGGAGAGGTTTCCATAAGTGCCTGATGATATCTGGTCCTATATGAGGGGTCAAGGGGTATCATGGGATGAGGTGAAGGAAGGGACACTTCCATGGAATAGGCGGAAGAGTCGTCGGCTAGAAAGCGCTCGGTGGTGCATCTTTTCTCAGGGAATGAGAGCCGCGATCATTTGTGGAAGGACCTGGAAACCAAGGATGCGGAGATCCTCACGATTGACACATCAGCCAATTCTAACGAGGACTTGCACAGTCCAATCGTATAGTCATATACCTGCTGCATTTGGCCGCTCAAGGCCAAATCCAAAAGGTCTTGCGCGGGCACCATGCAGAACAGTGAGCCGAATGCGGCATCAGCGGCAGCTCTGAGGTTCCGCTTGGAAGATTTGGGAGCAGGAGATCTTCTGCGAGTGAATGGCGACACAGCACTGTGCCTGAAGGCTTTGGGCCTGTATGAGAAATCCCAAGAAGGCATGGCTGAAGCTGGACTGACTGGGAATTGTGGGTTTCTGTTGGGGAATCCGCGTGACCCGGCAAAGTACTTGGAACCGCATGAGGAATTCCCAAGTTTTTGGGAGTGGCCAGGGGAGCATGAGTTTGCTCAGCGTCACAACATGGTCCATGTGCGTGTAGACCAAGGAGCTCTTGGCCATATGAGGAAAAAACCAACCACGCTGTTGACGAACATGACAGCGCTGGCAGAGCTTGAGGGGATCTGGGGGAGGAAATTCTCCAACATCTTCAAGACAGGATGAAACAGTCCGCATCCTGGGCAGCCTAGTTAAGTGATCCCGCGGTTCTTGAAGGCTGAATCTCAGAGTCCTAATCTGAAAAATTGGATGTAGAGGGATGGAAGAACCATATCCAGAGCCAACATGTTCCCTACCGAAGGGATTGTCAAACTTGTCTGGAAACTATGAACCGCATCGAAAGCCAGGTCAGACGTCAGCTTTCACGATGTCAGCTGACATTTGTGGTCCGTTCAAGGTGGGAACCGACCTCGGGGTGTCATAGCGAAGAAAGGTGTGCATTTTTAGCGACTATCCCAGTGCCAAAATGGCCGAGTCCAGGGGAACGGGGGGGTGCACCTCCGGAAGCCGTAGAAGTGCCTCCAGAAGGTAGTCCTCCAGCACTCCTGTGGAACGTCTACCGGAAGGTAGTCCTCCAGCGGATGCTGGGGCTGGGCTACTGGAAGGGGGTGCTCCGCTAGAAGCCAATGGTGTTCCTTCAAACGCTGATCCAAAGGGCGATCTTTTTGGACCGGAGGAACCAAAGGAACTGATCTCAGCGGAAGCAGTGCGAAAGAGAAATCGGAAATGGGTGGAAGCCTTAAAAAAGGAGGCTCAAGAGTTGTCAGAGCCTGTGCCTGTCGTGATCTCGACATTCATGGAACCCATTGCTTCCCGTGCTGCAGATGAGATTGTGACAGCGCTGTCAAAGATCCACTCCAGCGAAAACCTGGGAGTGCCAGTACATAGACTGCACACGGATCGAGAACGATCCTTTACAACCAAGAGCATCTCCAATTGGTGTCTGGAGCGATATATCAGACATTAAATGCGGGCGACGAACCAGAAGCGAACGGCAGAGTAGAAGGAGAAGTACTCCAATTCAAAAGAAGGTTGCGGCTATTGCTTGCAGACTCAAAGGTCAACACCGCCTATTGGCCGTGTGCCGCACGTCACGGTACCGAAGAGACGCTAAAATCACAAATGAGGCTAGGCGCTCCTTGCAAGAAAATGCCGAAGTTCGCAGTTTTGGCCAAAATTAAGGTCAAAAGGTGGCATCAGCGGCATCGAGCCAAAGAAGGGGCATTTTCTGCACCTTACAAAACTATGAGCATTATCCGCTCATGACCCATGGATGGGTTGCGCTGGATGAAGAAGCCAATTGGTCCAGCACGCAAGATCGGTGTTTGTGCCTGACCCGCTGCAAGATGTGGCTTGCCTCGAGCGGACCCTCGAGATCCACCAGTGAGATTGGAAGGTAAGCAGCCACTGTCACGAGAGGTGCCAAAGGCCCCTCAAAGATCAAAACTTCGCAGCGTGGGAGACGCTGGTATGGCTGAACTACAAGCCTTAGAAGCTGAAATAGCCGTGGGGTATGAGCCATCAATGTTTGGGGATGACCAACCGCTTGCAGATCTGGGGGAGTTGGAGGAAATTGTGCCAGCTCAGAAGCCTGCCCAATTAGGAGGATATGTGAAGGAATTGAGAAGCTAGCATTGGAGCTGGAAGCAACAGCTTCAGGAGCAACTGAAGAAAGTCGCAGCTTCGCGTAAGGAAGGCAAGAGCGAGAGCATCGGAAAAATGATCGAATTCTGCAATGGCCAGGTGGAAGCGCTGGAAGGTGACTTGGCTCACTACTCTGAGTGGGAAGAGGAAAGGATCAAGTTGGCGGCGCTGATGGCTGGGGCTGAGGTACCTGCGGGTACGGAAGGTGTTGATGACGCGTGTCGTCTGCCGACTGAAGGTGTTGATGATGCGTGTCGTCCACCGACTGCACTACAGACGCGCACAGTTCCGCTGGCTATGGTGCGAAAGAATTTGGAAAACTGGAGGGATGCTCTGAAGGCGGAGTACAACCAGTTGGTTTATGCGACGTCAGTGGTTCGCAGGATACACAAAGATGACCTGCCGAAGGAACTGGGATTCCAGGACATGGAATTTGCCCCATCGAGGCTGGTGGCGACTGCGAAGGCACCGACAGGCCGACACAAGGCGAATCCTTTTGTTCGGAAACTTGGTGGTCAAGGCGCATCAAGGTTCGCAAGAACTTGAAGATGGAGACAGTTGAAGCCAAATGCCGAGGAGCTGTATGCAGGAGGCATTGACTCCACAGCAGTCCGCTGTTTGCTTAGAAAAAACCGTCTGATGTCTTGGACACTTGGTGTGACTGACATCAAGACCGCTTTCAAGTTAGCACCTCGAAAAGAAACTCGCTATCTGTTGGTGACCACGCCACCAAGGGTCTTGGTTGACTGCAACATATGCGATGAAAGTGAGAGGTGGATAGTGTTGGAAACAAGCCTTGCAGACTGGGCAGACTTCCGAGACATGAAGGTCCAGACATTCCGATGGACGCTGGAAGGCAGACACTTCAAGCTGATGAGAACCGCAGAACCAAACCTGTGGAGGGTCGTGTCCTCAGGGGATGCACTTTTCACTGAGGAAAGGACCGAAGGGTTCTGCATCGACTATGTCGACGATATCAGTGCCAAGGAAGATGTGGTTCGAAGTGCTATGGCCAGGCTCCAACAGGAGTGGACTTGCTCGGAACCCGAGTATTTATCCGATAAGGGTATGCTCAAGTTTTTTGGAGTGGAAATTGAATCGGGACCGAAAGGTCTCCTTTCACAAAATATGTAAAGGAGTTGGTGAGCCGATATCCGGATGCTCCCAACTCCATGTTTCCGTTCCCGAGGGTGGATGCTGATCTACCTGAGGAGGAATGCGATCCGGCCAGTGTGACGGCTGCGCAAACTCTAATCGGATGACATATGATGTGTCCTGGATGGGTTCCAGAGCAACGAAAAACCCAAAGAAAGTGGTACAGCTGGGAAGCCAAATGATTGGCTACCTGAGAGACTCCTGCGAGGTTGGGCTTCTCTATAAGAGAGAGATCGATGGACACCAGCATCCAGAGATCCTTGCGTTCCCTCGATCAGCCACTTTTTGCGCCTGGGGGTCAAAGATCCCAACAGGGTCTTCTGGTGTGCTATGCAGTGGCAAAGCTTTGCCGCCCTCAGTACTCTGAAGCGGAAGTGACATCCTACGTTGATGGAATGTGTTTAGGTGACTCAGTCGCCGTGTTTGTTGATATCCTGGCAGACGGAAGCCTGACAGAAGAAGGGATCCGCATCCTCAGAATCAGGGATGTGTTGAATCCGAATGGACCATGGCAGTCTCGTCATCTTCGATTGCGGGCACATGCGCTCAAGGATGCAGCGCTCAGTGAGGCATGGAAAATCTCACAGGAGCCAGGGACGAAATTGGCCCCAGACTTCATGACCAAGGCCATCACCGTCGCAAGTTCTTGGGCTCGATTTCGCGAGTTTGTGGGGCCGGTGGAACTATGAGGAAGTCGAGACCTACGGCAAGATCGCGGCCTGCAAGGACTTGGCTATGAGAGCGGCAGAGTTTTTTGCGAGGTGTAGAAAAGCATGAATTTAATTCTCCTGACATGTGTGTAGTAGCGTTAGGTTACGAAATCTGCCATGTTATACAAAGGTTTACTGAGGTGGAAGTATCACTCGAGTCGTTTGTCTTGTTTGAAAAGGAGAAGAACGCCGAGGGAAGATGAACCCGGCAAATCCGCAGGTGGAATCCAGTAACCCTGGAACTTCCACAAGATGGCTAAGGAAAATGAACCCAGCCCACAACAGCTCGACACCAGTTTTGCAAGGCGGGGTTGGGTCGGGTCAGTCTGGCTTGGGTGCTGTCAACGGTGCCACAATTTTGTCGTCTGAGCTGGCAGTCACAAAGACTGTAAACAGTAGCTTGCAAGGCTCCCAGGGTGTCCCGGCCGTGCGACCCGCGCTGAGAGCCATGTCTGCGCCTGAAGGTGAACCTTCGCAGAACGGTGATGAGGAGGCGTGGGGCAAATGGCTTCCTGTGCCGCCAAGGGTGAAGGCAATGCCCAAGCCTGATCCACCGGCGGTAGCGAAGCCTGGGCCCAACCTCAGCGTCGAAGCCAAGACCAACAGCCCCTCCACAGGATCGGTGGGGAGGCTTGCAGGACAGCTGAGAAGGCGGCTGGGAGCGGCAAAAACGCCACCTCCTATAGATAGCACCAGGCCCTGCAAAGAGCTCGGCCGAGGCAGCACCGAGTGGGACCCCTGCTAAGGCGACAACGGCCGTGGTTGCGGCTAAGGCGCCTGCCGAAGTGGTTGTGGTGGACGAAGACCCATCTACAACTGGACATACTACAATGCTGAGATGAAAAAGATCCAAGATCACATAGCTGAGGCAAGGACTCTGTTCAATCGCCCTTGTGAAAAGAAGGGTAGACCGAGTTACAACCTCTTGGAAAGGTGGATCGATGAGCTGGCGTACTTGCACAGTGAGCAGGCCAGAGTTGGTACCGAGCACGAGTACGAAGAACCCTGGGTTGGCCGTGCAGCAGCAGTTGAACCAGCGAGCACATCAGTGGCTGAACCGAAGAGTGGCCATGGGAGTCCAGCGGCAGCTGAGCCAGAAAGTGCATCAGCAGATGCACCAGTGAACCAATCAGAAGGAGCACCTGCAGCATAGTTGTCTATGCCTCCAGAGCCTGAGAATCTTCCAGCAGAAGACGATGTGATCGCTGAGCTTTAAGTCTTGCGTGAAGAGTATGCTCAGAACGCCGTCGGCTACACGTGGTCCGTGCGGTCTGCAGGGTACACTTCTGATGCGGGAGTGACTTTGATGAGTGAGATGTCCAAAGCCGAATATGACCTGTTGGTGGCCAGGTACCAGAGGGAAGAGGAAGAATCAGGTGGTGAAGGGCAGGAACCTCAAGGGGAAACTGGGCCATCCGAACCTTCTGGAACAAGTGGATCAACAGGGGTAGCGGCAGGTCACAATATCTGGTGGGATGGCCCAGCCGACACCTATGGAAACTTGATTATGAAAGGGCGACTGCAGCAAGTGCCTCAGCAGATGCCGGTGACTCCTGGGTATGGCCGTGGTACGGCAAGGGATCGTGCCCGCCCAGTGGCAGATGACTTGGAACGTTGGGGAGTCGTTGGTGGTGAAGATGCCGATGATGATGCTTGGACCTAACCGACGTCTGAGAGGGTGGAGCCGGAAAAATAGTTTTGAGTTTTGTCATAGGTGGTTGGTCAAGAATGATCAGGGGGGAGTGTGGATACGAAGTTGTCCATTACTCAAACCACCTGTTGTATAGCTTCACTTTTTTCCTGTCCAGTTGCTTGTGGGGTTGTCCACTTTGGCCCGATGCCAAGAATGACACGCTGTGAAACTGCTCGGATCTACGACTATTGCTCAAGTCAAAATAGGTTGCAGCTGAGCGCGCTGCAATCATACCACCCTCATAGCCCAATAGACAAATGTCCGACTAGTTGCTTGCAGGCTGGTTCTTCGTGCTGTTTCGTTGCTGATATTTCACTTGCACATGAGTTAAGACTTTAGAGGGCGATCGAAAATGTTGATGCAGCAAGAAGATAGATGTGGTGGCGTGTTAAAGGGAAAACATATTGGGAAGACCTGCTCATCAGAATCCTTTTTGGAGACCGATTTCTCATATGAAAATGTGATATTCCGGTAGATTGAGCATTATCCTCCTTAAATAAGAGGGCCGTCACCGAATCAAATTTGGGAAACCCGGCGAGTGAACGAAGCTAAATCCAGAAAAATATCATATTGGGAAGATTGGTGCTGTTTTTTGAGATAGATACGCAAAGCTGAGTTGAGTTTATGTCAAACTAGAGAAAGGTGAAAATAGTCCATATATCGAAAGGATTTGTTGGACCCAGATTTGTTGGCATCGGCTTGTTTTGGACCCAAACTCATGAAGAAATGTCGGACGCTGTTCAAGCTCAACCGCAGTAACATGGTTCAGATCAGCCGCGTTAACCAAAAGGAGCCAAAAGCAGGTAAGAAGGCATCCCTCCGCCACATCCAATCACCATGACAGTGAAGGGCGGGTGCCATGCTCCCCCATCAGGCTTGCACAGCCCAACTTCGCTTTGAAACCTTCAAACAACGGCGTCAAAAGGAGCCAGAAGCAGCCACAATTCACCCCTTTACCACATCCAATCACCATGACAGTGACAAGGATAAACATATACTAGTTTTGCAAGACCCTGCTTCTCTAACGCGCTCTCCCTTGCGGTCGGCCGGGGTCGGCGGATTCAACTGTAGCTCAGCTCTGTAGTCTTCTTCATTGTACTATCAAAACACGTTCAACAAGCATTGGAAATCTAGGCCCTCTTTCAGGGGCAACAACTGAGATCTGCTCAAGGCACCTTGCACCTCAACCCACCTTGTAATCTTTGTGGGGCAGACAGAAAAGAGACTGCTTCAAAGAGAGTGCATAAGATTTTTGCAAGAAGGCTAGGCAAAGTCAGGCGAAATACCAAGTCAATCCAAGTCAAAGTAGGGCAGCTGCTCTGCAAAAAGGATGTTTTTTACGACATGGAGATGTTGCGATTGTCTTTGTCGAGATTTTGCTTTGCAAGGCCATGGCATGGCCATGGCGAATCAGAAACATTTCGGAGTAGTAGATTAGACCAGGTGTCGGAACACAAGGATGCTACCGCTGCGTACTAGCCAGCCAGGACACCAATGTTGCAAAGCGTGAGGACAAATGATGGGAAAGCCAAGCACTTGCCGCAATGCGACAGTGCCAAGACAATGCCAAAAAGGGAATTGCAATGAACGAAGGACTAGTTGCCGCAGTTGCCACAGAAAAAAGGTCCGCCATGCAGGATGAATGGATGAATGACGACTCACTGCACAAACGATTGCGCGAAGAGGATGAAGAAAGCTACAGTTGTTTGCGTAGCTGTCACAGACCTTGAATCGCTGGTGATGCAGTTGCAATAGCTTGTGTGGCTCAGATAGGCAGCAACGCTCCCGACATGTGCAAAAATGCCATGAAACATGTTTGCTAAAGATGTCGCGAAAAGCATGTGCTACGTATTATGTAATTATTTGGATTTGTAACGGATTCCTGCTCGTCCGTGCTATTTCCTGTCTGCTTGCTGCGCTTCCCACAACTCTTCCTCCATCACTGCCCGAGCAGCCATGAAGTGCGGTGGCTGCTTCGCATTTTGGTCGCGGCCAATTTCAGGAGAAAAGAAATGCGATGCGATGCGGTATGGAGTTTCAGAATTGATTTTACATGATTCTACGTCAGACAGCAGATAGGAAAGGAAACTCACTTTACATCCGTTTATGATCCTCCTTCGTGTCTTTTTGCATTTTGCATTGAGCCAGCCTGCAGGACCTAACAAAGACTGTCGAGGAGATCTGCACAGGGCCATGGCCTTGCTCAAGCACGCCGAACCAATCGAGTTCAGCTGTTTCAAGATTGTGATGAACGAACTTCTATATCATGCACGTAAAGGCGCTTTACACGAGTTTGCCTTTGAATGGGTAGAAGTGTTCGTTGTTTCATTCTGCTGTTTCCCTATTTTCACTTGCTTGCATCACTTGTGAGAGGACCCTTTGAAATTCCGCATTATGAGCCACCCCGCTATGCGGTCAAGGCCGCAAGTTGAGTTCACAAGACTCAGAAGACGGTCGAGTATGTCAGGCATGTCGTACATGCCGTTTCACTTCAAGAGTTTTCAGTCAGCCACAGCGTCACAATTTCGAGTGTTGGAGCGCGTTTGTGTCGCCACTGCCTTCAGGCCCAGGCAGAAGAAGAGACCCCTTTTCGGCTCACCTGCGAGGCGACTGCTCAACCGAAATGGGCGAAGCATTGATCTTGCTCAGTGATTTGGGTCCCTGCGCATAGAATCTACATGAATCTATTGGATATTGCACTTATATAGATATTTGTTGTACATTGGTTCTTTTAGACATGCATGATTATCGAAGGAAGTTTAGAAGTCAAACTTCGGACAATATGGACCGATGGAAAAGCAGAGGTGGGAAGAGTCAGAGAAGAGAAGAGAAGAAGAAAGAAGATCAGAGAAGAGAAAGTGTCAGAAGAAAGAAGATGCATGTGCGCGAAAAGGTAGAAAAGCCGCGAAAAATTGTGTTGTTCCAATGATTTGTGGCTCCGGAAGGTCGAAATCCAGGCTCGCTAAAGCGGCGGGTGCGGGGCCATCTGGGAGATGAAAATTGCACGCCGTTGTGGCGCTAAAACACCTCAACGTCGGAGCACTTTTGGAAGCTGTGATGTGGAAAAAGTGCTCGCTGTTGTGGCGCGAAGCATATTTCCAAGTCAAAATGTACAACGCACTTCAACGTCGGGGCACTTTTGGAAGTTGAGATGTTGAAAAAGTGCACGCAGCTGTGGCGCGAAGCACATTTCGAAGTCAAAATGCCAAAAACACCTGAGGGCCGGAGCGCTTTTAGGAATTGCGATGTTCAAAAAGTGCACGGCATTTTTTTGGCGCGAAGCGCGTTTGGAAGTGAAAATGCTACAAACCCCACATGTTTGTGCCGCTTTTGGACGTTGAACCGTTGTTTTGTGTCGCGAGTGCAAGGGGTTCTGCACCCTGGTAAAAGTGAGCAAAATCTGAAGGTCTCGTAGCAGTTTCAAAAACTTTGGCACGCGTGGGACATTGAAGAGGATACAGGAGACATGGTCAGTCAGCAGAGATGTTAGGAGGTCAGGGCGGAGATATCCTGAGAAGGGTTGCATTTTGGAGTATGGGATCTTTAGGTTTGCTAAGATGATTTTGCGTGACAGGTGCAGCACTTCGTATGACCTGGCTTCACTTTTTTCGTGGCAGGCGCAAAACTTTAGACACATGGACTGGAAATATTGCAAAACGCATTGGCACGAGGCCGTCAGCTCTGCACTCAACCTTCCATTTTTGAAGGAAGTCTCGCAGAGGTGCTTCGTTTGACGTTGTCAAATTCAAAAATTGAGGAAGTCTCGCAGAATTGCTTCCTTTGACATTGTCAAGTTCAAAAACTGAGGAAGCATCGCAGAATTGCTGCGTTTCTTGACGTTGTCAAGTTAGATAGATAGATAGATAGATAGATAAATTAGATTAGATTAGATTAGATAGATTAGATAGATTAGATAGATTAGATAGATTAGATAGATTAGATAGATTAGATAGATTAGATAGATTAGATAGATTAGATAGATTAGATAGATTAGATAG
>Ga0126342_10018601_pt1 | contig 11893 bp, 8 predicted proteins | sample Cyp1metagenome_FD_92528 | JGI IMG/M metagenome (GOLD analysis project Ga0126342, IMG submission 92528) | Coral microbial communities from Lord Howe Island, Old Settlement Bay, Australia - Cyphastrea 1 metagenome | ecosystem: Host-associated > Invertebrates > Cnidaria > Coral ... | reverse complement strand
GGTATACTGTGAGCCCCAGAAGTTCGAAGTTGCTTGATAAACAACATAGCATTGACATGCATTAGCTATATAGTTCTAACATGTTCTAACTACTATAGCTTAACGAACTTGGCTAACATCAGCCACATCAATCACCCTCTGGTTGGTGGTTTCAAACATGACTTTTATGTTCCATTTGATTAATATGGGACGTCATCCCAACCCCATTGACTTTCACTCGTATGTCATTAATATGGGATGTCATCCCAACCCCATTGACGAACTCACTCCATCATTTTTCAAGATGCTTAAAACATGTTAAACCATGTTAAAACATGTTAACACCACCAACCAGCCCTGGTAAAATATGGTAAAATCCCATTTCCCGGGATAGTTGGGGAAGGAAAAGCCATTGCTGGCTGTTTTGCTGCTGGGAATGACGTTGGATAGGTTGGATTGTCCATTTTATAGGAAGCCAACGTCACATGGACTAACCAAGGGGGATAATATTGCACGATATCACTGGCTATTTGAACAAAAACTCTTCCCTTCTTGTGCCGATGAGTTTTTGAGTTTTTGCTGGTGACATTCGGAATGTTCGGCAGTTGAAGCCCCATCTTTATGGTATGTTTTGGGCTCAACGGCCCACCGACGAAGCTGAGCCAACCCCTGAAAGACAATTAGATTGTTGGGTGCATCCCTGCACCTGCCTGGTTCTTTGACAGCAGTCCACATCATCAAAAGCAGGCAGCAGGCATCTACTCTTGTATATGGACCACACATAATATTGCTCATATTTGTGATCTCTCTCTCTCTCTACATATATATATATATATACATATAAGATCCGTAAATCTTGAAATGTGTCTGTGTAACTATGATATGAACATCCATATCTATGTATATAATTATATAACGTATCATATATCATATATCATAGATCATATATCCGTATGTGGGTCCATATTCATATCTGTGATCTCCATGCTTCTAGCGGCCTAGCGCATCTCCAACCGCTGCTTCAGCTCCTAACTGTAACCGGTAGAGCCAGGTGAAATGCTCTAGCTCGGGCACTCGGAGGGTGGCAGCCGAAGCGCTGTTAAACCACTCTGCAGTAGGCCACCAGAGGGGTCCGCAGATATTTCTCCATTGTTTTTGGGGGTTCAATATAGCTAATATCACTTGAGCAGTGGCTGCTAAAGATTTGTTGGTTGATGATTATATGGGGATTGCTGTGTACCCGGTATATATTAGGGCCTGATCAGTTTCGACGCGGAATCATGTTTTCTTAACCAAACCAGGTACATGGTGTGACTCTTGAGGAAATAAGCTCGGAACCCGACACAAGAGTGGACCAACGTCCAGCCAGTTCCGTAAATGGATGCCTTTGAGCCAAGACACTGCTGCCTTCTCAAACCACCTCCTTGGCTGCTCGAAAGGCCAAGCATGTCCCATAAGGAAGTGTCAGTGTTCATTTTGGGTGTGTTGAATGCTACTGTATCCTAAGATCTTGCAGCAATGCGCTGTGTGAATGGGAGTTTTGCCATAGTACTAATCAGGATTTTGATGAGGATGGGATTATGATCACGACGATCAGGATGACAACCAGAAGGGCCCGTGGACCTATCCAATGCTTGAAAACTACGAAACTGCGCTGGTTGTTTGTCCAGACTTCTATTTGGTCAATGTTTTTTTTTCACGTATCCATGGCCGCTTGCGAATCAGAAAAGATCGACGCGCGCTGCAGCTGGTGATTGCAGGCAGTTGCACTACCCTACGCGTAGCAACTAAAACTGGGGTGAGGCCATGAAACAAACGGCGATCCAGAACATATACCCTCTGGTAAACATAATTACAACAAGCTATTGAAAGTGGCCATAGAAATAGTGAGTGTTCCCATTAAAAATGGTGATTTTCCATAGTTATGTTAGTTTACCAGAGGGTAACACCATCAATCTTGTCTTCGGTGATGGACGCAAATAATCCTCACAGTGTTGAGCTTCATGTTGCATCAACCTGAAGTGACCAACAGAGAGTGACGCTACATGTCTACCTTGGCTCGACCAGAAAAAAGAGTTGTTTTCCAGCCTGGAAGCCTAGTGAAACAACCCGACATGAGAAATGGGGGGGCCCAGCCTCCAGATTGGCCTCCGGCCTGGACACCTTTTTTTCGCCTGAACATGGGGATAGCCCAAGTTTCAGACCGGGATGATGGTCTATTCCTGATATGATCATTTGCTGGAATACCCATTAGGGTACTTAGGGTACGATATTCATTGGGATGTTTTCCGCATAGAAGGGTATTCAATCAAAATTATGATCAACCATTGGTTTAATGGGTACCACATGAATGGGTACCACATGATACCCATATTCTTGGACACAGCCTCATGGCTCATGAACACCTCAATTTCATCATTTCCCATGGCCACGTGCTTCGAGCTGAATCAAGCCCAAGAGGGCAAAGCTAGAGCTGTCCCAAATGGTAAAGATGTCTTCGGGTAAAATCAAGGTCAGTTGACAACAGAAAGCCACCAGCTTAAAGCGAAAGTGACATAGCCCTGCACCTTTTTGGCATTGTGTGTTTGCAATGTGTATTAGGATTATTAGGGGGATCTGGCAAAAATTGACGAAATGGTCTGGAGTCTAGTTAAGATAGTGAAGCAGTGCCCCTCACCCACTTTTTGACACCAAAAAATATGTCTGGAGGCTTAGAGGAGATCACTTCACCTCAGCTTGGTAGTCATCAGTTGACCTATCATCCTGCCACATGCCATGCGACTTGCCTCCCTCACCGGAACTGCGCTATGGCTGGCTGGATCCTTAGGTCACGGTTGCGGAGAATGTCATAACGCGCATTGAATCATGGAAATGGAGGATGCCCCAATTTGGCAATTTTAATATGAAAATCAACCATGGGATTTGGCCATTTAAACTTTTCAACCGACCCAGTTTGAAATGAATCGGTGAAGCTTCCGATATGCGTCAAGATCTTTATGTGATTAGTCATTACGCTAATTTCATGACCTAAGCGTGTTTTTGGAAATGGTGGTGTTTGAGGTGGAGCATTTCATGGCTTGCTTGATGATAGCCAAAGGTGAACTTCTCCCGTTGCTGCCGCAAAGAGGGTCGCCCACAATTCCATGATCATCAGATGTCGCTGTTGAAATATCTTGGAATGGCCATATCATGCTTGAAATATATCAACATTACCATTGGAGTAAAATTCATGATACAATGCCTTGCAATTTTCAGCAATTTTACCTTAAAGGGCCTTAATGGTAATACGTTGCGGTTGGGTCTCCTTCATGTTTGCACAACCCCAACTCAGCATCTGAGGGGGGGTCACCTGTCAGAATCAGGTCGGCTGCAATGCCAGCCTTGCACCACTGTCGCTGGAGCTGGTTCCCCGGCATCGAACTAACACTCTGTGGTTGGTCCAACATGGAGGGTGGGCACCCATTTTGGAATGGATATATGGACATATAAAATCATATATAAAATTCCAACTCAATACTGTATGATATTTGGGGTGTGTCCAAAATAGAGGATTTACCACTGTTTGTGGCTCTAAAATCACTGGATCCAGATGATCCAGGTGTGTGAACAGCTGGAATCTCAGCTGGCAACCGAAAGCCCGCATTTAACAGGACCATACGCAACACAGGTCATATTCCATTGCCACATTAGATGATTGACGCCATCTAGTGAATTTATGGAATGAGCATCTTTTTCAGTACTTGCGTTCTACGCATGCAGATGCTACAAAAATTCGGCCCTTTTGTGCTGTTCATGGAGATTGGCAAAGCTATTCTTGTTGGTTTAATGAATCATCGTGTTCTTGCTGGACTTACCACGTTTTGTTGACCAACTTGTTTTTTTGTTGACACCCCTGAGCCAATTCCTGATCAGATCACCATTAGTGCTTTTATATAAACCAAACCATTTGGTTCACTTGCCGTTCATGTTGTTTCAATGGCACCAATCGTTTATTGAAGTCATTCTTTTGTTGGTAAACGATCTATTTTGGTTGGCATAAGACTTGTTCGCCGGTCAAAGCCCCACTCTTGTTGACAACATACTTGAAAAAAAATATGATACATCACCATTCGTATACATTTTTTGTTGACCATCTGTCTTTTTTTTACATGCAGAATCACCCCCAAGATTCCAGTTTTTGGCAACATCCTTGGTACTGCCAACATCAATCCCAATGTAGACCCCAATCAATCCCCAAATTCCCATTTTTGTTACTTAAAAAGTCCATATTCCTCATTCAATGCCCAACATTTCCCAAACTTGTTGTGAAAATCCCAATTTTTGCTGACAAGATCATTTTTACAGGCGAAATCCCCGTTTTTGCCAATAAAACATGATAAAACCAAGATCTTTCGTGGTGAAATCCATGTTTGTACCATTGAAATTCCATTAACTTGGAAGTGCAGTTCCAGTTATAAGTGGATATGCAGTTCCAGTTATAAGTGGATATATAACCAGAGTTCTAGTGGTGATATTCCTACTTATGGGTCTTAACTCACCATTGCAATACTGCAAAAAGCCATCCCCCAAAGATCTAGACCAGTGTTATCAAGTGTTTCCAGGAGCTTAGTTCGATGATCAATGCTATTTCATAGATATTTCCAGGTGTCCCACCTTTCTGAGGGTTGCTATAACATGCTATATGTTATGGCATGTTATACAATGTGAGGCCCCCAAGATAGCTAAGTTTGTTTATAACTCCAATAACTATGGTTTATGGTACTTATAACTATAGTTACTGGGGCTTATAAACCAACTTATAACTATGGGGCACCACATTGTAGCCATTTATCTCACCATCGCTCCGCACGAAACCGGAGGAGCGCTCCTTGGGCCAAGCGGCCATGGAGGTCACGCATGTGGTGCGGCGATTCGACCGGCGCCTGGGACTGCGGTTTCTGGAGACATTTTTTCTAATTTTCATGGTTACCCTCTGGTAAACTAACATAACTATGGAAAATCACCATTTTTACTGGGAAAACTCACTATAAATGGCCATTTTCAATAGCTATGTTAAATTACCAGAGGGTAAATTATCATGGTGTTAATATAATACTGGTGTTAATATAGTAACTGGTGATTATAATCATATGGTTAACTAATCACCAGTATGAAAATTATTAGGTCAATAACCATTAATATAGTATTAATTAACGATTGGTTAACCAGTATTATAACATTTGGTTAATTTTCATGGTGAATGGTTACCAATAGTTTGGGGTAGCCATATTTTAGGAAACCAGGTTCCATGAGGTTCCATTTTTAATGGGATTTTTCGGAAAATCATGGTTAATTGTGGTTAATAACGGTGCTGAATGATATATATTCATGATATATGGGGTTTCTGAAATCATGGATAAATCTGGATAAAATTATGACGTGACCTCACGTGGTGAGCTCACTGGAATCATGGGAATTGGATTCGGGGAATCATCCCCAACTTGCCCAGATGGGGTATCCCCAAGTCACCATAGGCTTCAATACTACACATTTTAAAATGGCCATCCAGGACGACTGGCTGAGGGTACCCCATGACTTAGGAAACTCCCATATGTAATCCATATGTAATATATAATTAGGGGATATACCCTATGGGATTAATTTGATTGAATGGTGATTTAATTTTCTTTTGATGGATTATACAATATAATGATATATGCCCTTATGTTATGTAACAATTTGCTATGGAAGCCATGGCTCATTTAGTTCGATGACAAAACTGATGATCTACCGTTTTAAAAGATGTATGCATGTATGTATATATATATATAGTAATTGTCTCCATTACTTGGGTTGAGATGTGTTTTGGAAATTCGGTAATATAGGTTGTTATTAATAGAATATGGCTTGCTGGATTTTTCCCCATTTATAGAAGATTTCCCGATAAAACCTCCATTTAGTTCGGGGAATTTCCTATTGACAGGTTTGATTACTGGAAGATAATGGGGATATGGTAAATTTTGATATAGATTGTTGTTAATGGATTAATATACAGTGGATTAATGGATTCGTCGATTGGTCCCGGCCCCCTAACATTAAAGACCCCGCAGTAACCATGGTTCAACAGGGGATTTGCACATATTTGGGACCATAGAATCAGGGTGTTGGATTAATGGGGATATAAACTTCACAGTACATTTTGACATATCTATATACACATAGATAGATAGATAGATAGATAGATAGATAGGTAGGGAGGTAGGTAGGTAGGTAGATCGATCGATAGATAGATAGATAGATAGGTAGGGAGGTAGGTAGGTAGGTAGGTAGATCGATCGATAGATAGATAGATGGATAGGTAGATAGATAGATAGATAGATACATATACGCAAAAGACAAAAATAACATATTTTGTCCAGACTAGGGGATTGATACTATGAAGCATGAAAAATTGGGTTTAACCATCAACAATTGGGATGTAATGGGAATATCAAAGTGGGATATACTGCAATCATTTTGGATATACACAATTGGGATTTAATATGGATGAATATAAACTGTGGATTCAATGAACATGGATTAATATACTGTAATCAATTGCGGTGGAAAAAAAATCTATACCATCCTGGAAACACTTGTCGGCATATGTTTAGGGACCCTTACTAGCAAAAATGATGATTTCATGGCCGAACAATTGGAATTCACCAGCAAAAATGGTGATTTTATGAGCAAATACTGCAGGTTCACCAGCAGACATGAGGATTTTACCAAACATTGGGGATTCAATGATCAGTATGGATGGTTTATGGATGATGTTTATGGATCTTTTGGCTGGGATGTTTTTTTTTGGGCCCCATCGGAGATCAGATCCGCAAAAAGGCAGGATTTCAGGAACAAAGTCATGGGGACAATGAGATACCCTCTGGTAATTTAACATAGCTATTGAAAATGACCATAGAAATCGTGAGTTTTCCCATTAAAAAATGGTGATTTTCCCTGGCTATGTTAGTTTACCAGAGGGTAGTAGAAACAACAATGAGGTTTCAAACTGGCCAGTTGGGCCAGTTTATCTGGACGGCAACGACCTCACCTTGTGACGCTTTTTTTGGAAGCGCATTTATGCGATGATTTTTGAGACCCGGGATCCTAGTGAAAAGGTTGGTCAATTCTTATAACTTGCCCACACAGAAAACCAGGATGTTTCTGGTATGAGAATGTTTACGGACGATGATTTTCTGAGTAGTGAAACTACCATCATCAAAAAATGGGATCCATCGAACCTTCAATGGCGACTTTACTTTACTCAGCACATGAGATGACCATGGGGATTCAACTCTCTTCGGGAGATGATCAAATGCCTACAATCATGGATTATCAAGTGGTGACACACACACATGAATATATTATATGCTATACATAATATATGATAATATATATATATATAAACGTATATACATGATATACATGATATACATGTACATATGCACATACATGTACATATATTCACATATATATATATCCCTACCCTTGGTGGGTACACCCCATATGTATCGCCCAGACTCCGGCGGGAGCTGGCGCAAGTGCCCAACTCCACCCTGGAACGGCTGCTGGCAGGTGGGGATAATCGGGGCCTGGGGAAACCCAGTGGTCACCAAATATTACCCTCTGGTTATTTAACAATATGTACTATCATCATATATATATATACTGTATATTATTGTGGGAGATACCCTCTGGTAAACTAACATAACTATGGAAAATCACCATTTTTAATAGGTAAACCATCTATAAATGGGCCATCTATACCATGGCTATGTTAAATAACCAGATGGTATCACGTCATATCAGGTCCCAGGTTCCAACAAATCTAACCGGAGATCAACTCGGATATTTTTTTGTGGGACTTAGGGTGTGATCCCTTTGTTATGTCCTGGATGAATGATGACATCTGATTGATTTGGGGGCTCCTTTGATGACAGATGGCACCCACCTCGAAGACATATGCAAACATCAAAGGTGGGTGGATCAGAACTTGTATATTTAAGGGATGAACATCCGTTTGCTAGTTGCTGTGGCGTGCCAGTGCGCGCTTAGACTTGCCGGAAAGGTTGTTTATGTGGTCAGGGTTGTACCATGTTGCCCCGAGGTCAGAGATATGGATATAGACTACAGCACTGCTGGTGATTCACTAACCACCAAAAGCAATGACTGATCCTTCCATGGACGCCAGCGTGGCAAATTGTGGCGTGCCAGTGTCCCTGAAATTCTACTTTGAGATAGGTTGTCTTTCTCTTGTTCGAGGCGAAATCAAGTTATATCTGTTCCTGTAGACTTGAAGATTTGCACTGCATCGCAATGAACCGACGCGATTTGCATGGAGGGCAAACATCAACTTGAGATAAGCCACCTGTGTCCGTGCAGAAGAAGTGCATTTACACCAAGTTGGTTTGCGATTTGGCTGTTTCAGCTGGCGAGGCTTTCAATCGTTTTATGTCATCTGGCTGCGCAGCTGAACGACTCTTGAAAAAACCCGTGCTTGTAGCGCCGCCTTCATCCAGATAATTCATGATAATCCCCGTGCGTCTCTTTTGCACTCGCATCGGTTCAATCCGATATAGAAAACAGCCAGGGTGCATCGCTGAAGCGAAAAAGATGACTCATCAGCAGCGATGACATCGAACCAGCATGAGATTCGATGCAGGACATGCTGCGCTGCACATGTCTTGTCTTGCAAGTGCGTCTCATGTTTTCAAAAGGCGTGAAGTATGTTTGAAAAGCCACAAAAAACATAGTTTTTTGTGTGGTCTCTTTTCAACCAAACGATATTTTTCATTGTCACTATCTTGTCCTCCTTTGATGAAGTGATATCCCGTAACTGAAACGGAAACATCCATTGCCCCGGCTGATTGTCAGGTCTCTCGGCTTCAGACGTTGATCTTTTGAATGGTCAAGGTGGCAGCCAGTTGATGCGGCCAGTGGTGCATCGTTTTTTTCGGTGGTCGCCATGACTGTAAGTTATAGCCCCGTTACAAATGGTATAATGTGGGTAAAACAATAATAATACAATCATTTGGGAATGGTTTATACAACCTATTTATGTATATATATATATTTATGTCGATTTGGGGGATGGTTTATGATTGTTTTAAGCACATGAACCCCGAACAAGACAAACGTTGCGAAGCCCTTATTTCCGGTGCTAGGTGGGGTATGGGTCAGAATTGGCGTAGAAATTTTTGCCCAACAAATGGCTGACCATGTTTAGTACAGATTCACCATTTGCAACCATTCATTTTATGAAGTGTTCACCGTTCTTACTGATTTGTGTGGGTTGAGCAAGGGAAATTGATGGGCTTAAAATTCAGTCCTCCAAGATGGTTTGGCAACCCACTATTTTCATGTCGTGGGTCTGCAAATGAAACTTGAGATTGGCAGAAACATACTGTATCAATGGATTGGTTTAGGGGGAAATCTACACTGGAGGCCATGGATTTTACCATGATTATGGACTTTTCCGGTGTAATTTTTTCCTTCAACCAATCCATTGATACAATCTCTTTTGAGGATCACGACCTGCGTCTCTGCGTCTTGGTGATTCAGCACTTCACATGATGCAAGACCCAGTCAGAATCACGATGGTTCCGCATTCACAATAATATAAAATATTCTCTTGCATTTATATCCACAGTACATATTCACATACTATTTTGCATCCGCAATAACATGTGTGTATAACTATATATGATACACTGTACTGTGGATGTAAACATGCATGCTTAGTATCATACGTGTATTTTTTTTTTGTATACATACGATATCTGCAACACATAGAATTTTCCCAAAATGTACCATCTGGTTATGACTAACATAGCCATGGAAAATCTGCCCATTTTTATAGCTCGGTAAACCATCTATTTCGATTAGGGCCATCGAAATCCCATGGCTGTCCAGGAGATGCCAAGATTTTGGAGGATCGATTCCAGGAACTCCAACGTTTGGGTGACCCAGTGCGATGTCAATGTTTGGGTCATTTGGTGACAGGTGGAAAAGGAATGTGTTGTTGTTGTTGTTGTTCATGATTCAATCTATTGATGCTTATCACTACTTTGATGAAGAGGAACATGACACTTTTGCTATGACTGACAATGATGCTGATGCTGCTGGCTGTTCGCGGCTCGGATGTGCTAGAGAAGGAAGTCCGCCCAATTGACGCGTCGTGCAATTCAGAGGCCATCCACGGCCGGGAGGAGTTGATTTTGCCATCCAAATGGCTGGAAAGGGCCCAAAGTTGATCATATGTTGTATCCAAGGCTGCTGCTATCTTATTTTGCCACCAAAATTTTCCAAGGTGATCCTGGATCTTGGGCTATGATTGTATGATATTGTAAGGTTGTTCATTGCGATGATTCGCATCCAAGCCACGTCCGACATGTCCATGTTAGTCACTGATGAAGCGGATGTCATGTTTGAGTCAAAACATGTGTTCGACATCTTTGACCCGAACACAAGGATTTCAACTTTGATCCAATCTGAATTTGACCTTGCCATACAACAGAATTTAGTGAAGGGTAATGTTCCCTGATGGGAATTCCAAGCCATTGCTGATCGGATTTTGGCCTTGGGGGAAAATCTGCAGGTGTGGATAGCCATGGCAACTGTGCCCGTGAATCCCAAGCCCTTTTTGAACGACCTGACCGGGAAACTCGTGGCTCAGCATGGACTCATTGGGTTGATAGAAACATGTGAAAAAGGGGCTTCACAGAATTTTTGAATGGATGTTGTTTGGGATTTAGGCCTCACATGTTTTTCACAGGTTTTTTTCTTTTTTCACATGTATATATATATAGATTAGATTAGATTAGATAAGACTAGATTAAATTGAAAGATAGATAGACAGGTAGATAGATAGATAGATAGGTAGATAGATCGATAGATAGATAGATCGATCGATAGATAGATCGATCGATCGATCTATCGATCTATCGATCTATCTATCTAATCTAATCTTATCCTATCTTATCATATCCTACCCTATCTTACCTTACCTTATCTTATCTTATCCTATCCTATCTATCTAATCCTATCCTATCCTATCCTATCCTATCCTATCCTCTCCTATCCTATCCCATCTATCCTATCCCATCTATCTATCTATCTATCTACCTGTCTACCTGTCTATCTATCAATCTAATCTAATCTAATCTAATTTAATCTAATTTAATCTAATTTAATCTAATTTAATCTAATTTAATCTGATTTAATCTAATTTAATCTATCTATCTATCTACCTATCTATCTATCCATCCATCCATCCATCCATCTATCCATCTATCCATCTATCTTATCTAATCTTATCTAATCTTATCTAATCTTAACTAATCTTATCTAATCTTATCTAATCTTATCTAATCTTATCTAATCTTATCTCATCTTTTCTAATCTTATCTAATCTTATCTAATATTATCTAATCTTATCTAAGCTTATCTAAGCTTATCTAATCTTATCTAATCTTATCTAAGCTTATCTAATCTTATCTAAGCTTATCTAATCTTATCTAATCTTATCTAATCTTGTCTAATCTTGTCTAATCTTATCTATTCTTATCTATTCTTATCTAAGCTTATCTAAGCTTATCTAAGCTTATCTAATCTTATCTATTCTTATCTGTTCTTATCTGTTCTTATCTGTTCTTATCTATTCTTATCTATTCTTATCTATTCTTATCTATTCTTATCTATTCTTATCTATTCTTATCTATTGTTAACTAATCTTATCTAAGATTATCTAAGCTTATCTAATCTTATCTAATCTTATCTAATCTTATCTATTCTTATCTGTGCTTATCTGTTCTTATCTGTTCTTATCTATTCTTATCTATTCTTATCTATTCCTATCTATTCTTATCTATTCTTATCTATTCTTATCTATTCTTAT
>Ga0126342_10018600_pt1 | contig 11893 bp, 10 predicted proteins | sample Cyp1metagenome_FD_92528 | JGI IMG/M metagenome (GOLD analysis project Ga0126342, IMG submission 92528) | Coral microbial communities from Lord Howe Island, Old Settlement Bay, Australia - Cyphastrea 1 metagenome | ecosystem: Host-associated > Invertebrates > Cnidaria > Coral ... | reverse complement strand
GCCCTCCGGTTTGTTCAGTGCAAAGAGCTCCGGCTCTGCGTTGGCAATTTCGGCGTCTTAACTACTTCACTTCGGTGAGGAGCAGGTTGACGTCCTCCTCCAATCCAATCCAATCCAATCCTGGTTACTTCCATCGCCTCTGGTGTTGCATCGAGCCGCTTGCCGGGGTGACGGCGAGCAAAACAAGGCTTGGTAAATGTCCAATAACTTTGGGTGGTACTTGGTGGCTCATCCCACGGCTCGTAAGTGAGATATAACCCCAGTTATAAATGGGATAAGTAGGGTTAATCCACTTATAATTGGGGTTATAACCCACTTACTAAGTGAGATGAGCCACCAAGTATGTTTACCATTCCCAAATGGGTAGTTATTGAATGTTATTGGACATAATTCCACCATAGTTATTGGACATTTATAGTTATATCTAGTATGATGTTACCCAAATAAAATGGATAGTTTATGACATTGTTTTAATCACATCATACTAGATATAACTATAGTTAATTGGGAAAAATGTGGCATTTTTTTTTTGGATTTTGAACATCACTTTCAAATATCTGTTGAAGATGATCTCCCCAATATTTGGGTGATGTGAAACATTCGGACATTTAGCAAGCCCAAAATGAGGCGAGGTTGTAAACCTTTCGAAAGGGGGAGTTTGCCTTAACTAGTCGTCTTGCATCCGGAGCTGACATAGGGGTTTCCTGAAAACATGCTACGAAAAAAACAATCAGTGGTTTTGAATTCAATTTTTTATCCATTTCAATGAATCTTTGCCAAATCTGTAAAACATTTCCTCGTTTGTACTTGCAAATTTTCGGCCACGCGTCTGTGAACTTTGATGCAAATTGTCATCATGTTTCACATTCAAATGACAACTTTATGGCTAAATTCACCATTGACCATATTTTTCATGGTCCGTCCAATCAGCACTTAAATAGGCTTTGCACAGCTCCACTCTTAGATTCAAATCACATCCAAGTCCATTGTTCATTGGTTTACTCATCCATGGCTTAATCTCTATTTTTTGGTAGCTTGATTGATGTAGAAAGGATTTTCCATAGATTTTCCATAGATTTTCCATAGATTTTGAAGCTGACCTCGATTGTTCTATGGTCAACGTCCACATTTCGGCCCACCGCGTCCGAGGTGGGCCTTCTTCCTGTCGCGCGCGGCGCCGAAGTACCGGAGCCTGGAGCATCTGGGCCCCAGAGGGGATGGCGATCGATTTTCAGCCTGGAGGTTTGCTGGGAAAATCATGAATCATCCAAGAAACCACGCTGTAAAGCCTAGGGAAAATCTCCCATTTTTTTTGGGAAAATCAATTTTAAATCATCCATTTCTTCTATATAAATGGGAGGGTGCCCATTGCCAGGTTTTTTTTTGGTGGGTACTACAGTACTACTCTGGTGATTCAACGTAGCGAACTGGAACATGATTATTCTTGATAGGCAAATCATCTATGAAATTTCATGAAAATGGGAGATTTTCTGTAGCTATGTTTAAGTAACAGGAGGGTAGTTCACAAAGGTGGGGATAGAATGGGACGAATACCGGGATGTATAACCAGAAACTTTTGGGATGTCTCCCCTAATGTGAGTAAAGCAATAGGATACACCATATCCGATTTTACCACAACTAAGTAGTGTAAACCATCCACGTATAAGTGGTTTATTATTGCTTTGCTAAGACTAGCTCACAAATATGGGGATATCATGCAGATACAGCCTCCAGTAATCAAAGGTGGCAATTGAACATCCGGAGGTTTCAGTGGGAACATCACCGATAAACGGGTGCTTTTCCATTGCCATGTTTGAGTACCAAAGGGTACTTGGGAAATTTGGATTAAGAATGGGAAATATAAGGAGCATTGGTCGAGTTACCCTCCACTAATGGAGGTTAACAAAGCCATTTTTCCCGAAAGCTCTTGCGAAGGGTCCCTTCCAAAGAATATACTGTACATGTTCACCATCACTATCACCATCACCATCACCATCACCATCACCATCATCATCATCATCATCATCCCATGACCATGACCATGACCATGACCATGACCATGACCATGACCATCATCATCATCATCATCATCATCATCATCATCCCATGACCATGACCATCATCATCATCATCATCATCCTCATCATCATCCTCATCCTCATCCTCATCCTCATCCTCATCCTCATCCTCATCCTCATCCTCATCCTCATCCTCATCCTCATCCTCATCCTCCTTGGGTTAGGTTTTGATATGCACGTAAATTTATAACCTTCAAGATCATGGCCAGTCCAATTTTGTCGGATCCTCTTCCCATCACAAAGGTTTTGCCGAAAAATCGGGGCCCCTCTGACCATTGAGGATCCTGATGCCGGATGCGTTGCATCAGTGGGGGCACCTGTGGGCACCTGGGATGATCTCGGCTGCACCAGCTGTGGACTGGTATCCCAAGTTTGGACTGGAACTCCCAGCAATTTCACCCCTAAAAACAACAATCTTTTCAAACACCCTCCAGTAAATTAACATAGACCCTGGTAGATAGGGGTTGGAAGATTAGTTTCCTTGAACAATTGGTGATTTTCAGGGTCTATGTTAATTTACCAGAGGGTAATCATGTCTGCAAGGGTGTTTATTATGTCGCAAACAGTCAGATCATCCGCAGTGTTTGCTGCTTCAGTCCCATCCCCCGGTTTGGTCGTGTTGTTAGCAATTTACAGGTTTCTGATCCCACAATTTTTGTTAGAACTTGCCAACAATGTGCCAACAATGTGCCCAAAAATCCAGTCACCCAAATGCAGGTAGATCTTCCAAAACCATCTTCTCGAAAAACACAATTTCTACAACAGTTCTCTCGATAAAGTATCCAAAATGCAGATCATGTTTACCAGATTTACCAGGGATGAATGAACCTAAGGCCGTTGATGGTTGCGGTGATACCATTGTGGGCACTATTTTGGTAGCAAAATTCACGCCATTTGGGGGGGTGTAATCATTGCAATCAACAAGGGTTTCTTGTTTGAGGGTCAATGACCTATACCAGCAGCAAAACCCCACGATTTAACATCTCTTAACAGATCTATGGCACGGTTTTCGGATTTTCCGTCGGATTTCGGTGGTGGTGTTTTCAGCCCAAGTTCAGCTGGACGCCTCGTCGGGCCTCGTCGGGTCGGGTTCCCGCCAGGCCGGGTGCTTGGGCGGAGCTGGTCCATACTGCGGCCTCCTTTCGCGTGGAGGATTTGAGGCGATCTCGCCTGGTGAATGGATGTGAATGGTGGATGATTGTTAATGATAGTTGGAACAAGTCGGGTATGATATGATATGATATGATATGATATGATATGATATACATACACTGTAACTAACAATCTGGATCTATAACTAACAATCGGGATCTATAACTAACAATTGGGATACAGTTTTTGAAGCCTCAAATGGTTGTCGATATCCCAATGATCGTTGGACGATTTTTACTTTTTTTTGGTTGGACTCATTGGGATGTGGAGGTTTCCAGAGGTCATTGGGCTAGCCTCTGGTAAACTAACATAACTATGGAAAATCACCATTTCAATGGGCAAATCAACTATATATACATGGCAATTTTCAATAGCTATGTTAGTTTACCAGAGGGTAGACCATTTCAGTATTGAAACCCCTTGTTTTGGGGATTCCCCATTTTAAGAACCCCCCATATGTTATGGGTTTGTCTGAGAATAGGGTACTTGTAAATACATTTTTTTCCTCATCGTTTTCCCCACGAATATTCGCAATTCCATAATTATTTGCAGATACACCCATATGGTGAGGAATGGTGAGCAATGGTTTATATATGGTTAATAATGATTCACATGTGGTCATACAACAGTGATTGAATCATTATTTGGAATATATAAATTGGCATATATACCCTCTGGTAAACTAACATAGCTATGGAAAATCACAATTTTTAATGGGAAAATCAACGATTTCAATGGCCATTTTCAATAGCAAACTGTTAGTTTACCAGAGGGTAAGTAGCAAATTGCCATTCTTCACGGGATACTAATGATATATTCGGGCAATATTGGGGCTCTTGGATGCCACGGCCTGGGATCCACTTGGTAGCCACGGCCTGGAAGAGTCATGGGTGTTTGAGATAGCTTGGATTCAATGAACCACCATTTTTTGGGAGGAAACCAGCCATTTTTGGGAAGATATCTTCGGGATGTACCATCCCGCATAGACCTCAAAGCATCGGCCAATTTTTTGGGATTTCAATGGCTGGGATGCCCAGAACCCATATTAACCATGAGTTGACCCTGGCATATACCTTGATCAAATCCCGTTGCTTCATCCTAGTTTTTCGCGATGACCCAGAGATGAAGAATTTTTACAGGCCAATCGTTCAGATTCACTGAACAAAATGGAGATGTGTGCCCGGAAATTTGTAGTTTCTGCCCTGCCAGGGGGGCCCCGGATTCGTCCAAGAGAATTGGAAGACGAATGATTCACCGACCCGGTTGGACACCGTTAAAAGGATGATGATGGTTTACAACTAATTTCATGCAGCTCGCACAAGCAGCACAACCAAATTAAGGGAACACGATTTTTTCACCAATGACGATCATTTTCAAATTTGGGTCTGAACATAGAGTACCCTTAAAATCCATTGGATGATCATGAGTTTTTTCCTCTTGGGTTCCAAGCGTTTTTCGACAAATCTCCGTTGGACAGAGCCACGTCAATTTTGGGTTGTGATTTCAAACATGTCGAATGTGGTTAAAACAATGCCATAAACCACCCATGACTGGGAATGGTAAACATACCACCTATGTATGGTGATTTGGGGGATTATTCGAGTGGTATAAACATGGTTTACCCATGTTTACCCACATTATTGTATCTCACATTACATACATTATTCGAAAATCATATGGTATACTACCTTTATTATTGTTTTACCCACATTATTCCAATCTCAAGGATGCTCACGGATATGGCAACCAGGGGACAAGAGCCACGAGTTGGTGGGGATCATCCGACTGAAATTTGAGTTCCAGGTTTTTAATGAAGGCTCATGATCAATCGGAGATCTCCAGGATCCGATTTAATGGAGGTACGTCGTTAGTAACATATTTTTGGCCATATGAATTGTGGGGATATTCCCTGAAATTAAGGCCTGAAAAATGAAAAATAGGCCTTATATATGGAATCGGTACCTCCAATTTAGGTTCCTGAAATGGCCATTGATATGAGTATGATATATCATGATTTACCCATGATGAATGGGATGAACATCCATATGAATGTGGGTAAAAACCTATGATATCTATGATACATATGACACCATATACCCTCCAGACACCCTCCGGTAATTTAACATAGCGGTAGCCATAGCTGTGGAAAACGGACCCTTTAGTTCGATGATGATTTACCATTGCAAATTGTGACAAATTACCAGACGGTAAGTATGCTATGTTTGATATCACTTGGGTTTGTCTGAAAGTCAATTTACATGCAAAAATGGTGTAGACCCATTTACAACAACCCATTCTACGTTTTGATATCACTTGGTAGGTATGTTTATCATCATTTTCCCTATTGAAAACCCGAAAAAGCATGGGTTCAATTACCCCATGTTCAGAGAACTCCCCCTTGTTTTGGCGGGGGATCCCCAGTCGTCACCATGGTCATCCATGACGACTGGACGTCTCAGGTGCACCGGGGATGCCTTCGAACACGAGTTGCGTCGAGAGTTGGAGCTGTTGGCGGTGCGCGAAGCGGTTTCCACCGGGCAACGAAGCAATGAATGCTGGGGATCTGGACCTGGTAGATGTGGATACCCTCTGGTAATTTAACATAGCTATTGAAAATGGCCATTTATAGTGGATTTTCCCATAAACAATGGTGATTTTCCATAGCTATGTTAAATTACCTGAGGGTAAGTATTGATAAGTGGTTAGTGATGGGAACAGATCCAACTTCCATTTTGCCAAGACACGAGGTTTTCTGTTGGATGATCACTCTGCTGGACACGTGAACCCCGTTGGATGGGTGCCCCCAAAGTTGACGGGCTATCACCATTTGGGTTTCCATAAAATTCGGGGTACCCCTAAGCATCGCTGGATCAATGGAGGTTTTATAGCTGGGAAGATCATCGATTCCGAAATATGTTCGGGGATTTTCCGAAATCCATGGGGGATACCCAAAAAATTTGGATGGTTTATTGAAAATGGAAAATCCCAACGAAAAATGGATAACTAGGGGTACCCCCATGACTAACGGACACCTCCCTCGTACCGTGGCTCCCCCAGTTCTGGCTCGGTTCAATTCAGCTCACCGGGACCACCGTTTTTGAGAGTTAAGTCTTGTCGATGGTTATATAATAGTCATAATAGTTATATAAGTTATATATATATATATTATATGTATATAATGTCATATATATATTATATTATATTATATATACATTATAATATATATATATATAATAATATATATATAATAATATATATATAATATATATATATATAGATATATAATAATATATATATATATAAATAACTTATAATATGATAAATAGTCTTATATAATAGTCTTGTTAGACTAGTTATATATAATAGTTGATATACATAAGTATATATCAGTTCTGTCCCTATAAACCAACTTAGCTATCACTTCATCAAGTCTGAACCCCATACGCCATAAGCATTGCTGGTGAAATTTCCATTTTCAGTGGTTAGATCCTGAATTTTAGTTGGGGACCACCTTGTATAGAGCCCATGTTTGATAGTTATATCTCTATAGTCCCTATTGTTGATCGTTATATATATATATGTATATATATATAGTATATATATAAATATCGAATTCTATCCTAGAGATTCCTTATGATACCCTATTCAATCACCATTTTTCCGGCTTAAGCCTTCATTTTTGGGTGTGAAATCATTTTTTCCCGGATTTTTTTTGCATTTTTTGGCTGGTTAAATCAGGTGAATACGTCCATGTTAAATGGTGAATGCACTAGGTTTCGTTGATACAGATATACATACATATATACTATAGTGTATATAGACATAGATATATTCTATGTATCTATATATATATATATGTAATATAAATACGTGATATACTATATGTAATTGGGCGATGTAATTGGATATACATATACTTTATATACTCTATATGTATATATATATGTATAAAGTATCAGCTATGTCCCAATGGTGAACTCCATGACAGGTGGACCTGGAGGGATTCGAAGGCTTCATGCGAGCCACCTCCCTGGCCCTGCTGACGTTTTCTGGCGCAAAAGGGAGGGGAAAAAGGTGGGGATTTTTTCGGAAAAATGGTGGGTTTTCATGGATTTTCATGGGAAAGAGATGGTTTTCATGGGTGTTTTTTTGATGATTTCTGATGGGACACTATGGAAATACTTGTGTTTCTTTGAGGATTTTTGATGAGAAACGCGGTGGTTTAATGATTTTGAATGGTGGTTCAATGGTGGTCACACCTCCTACTGTAAATTGAACAGAATGGGAACCCCAAATCAAGAATGGGCTATATTAGATGATCCGAAAAAATATTTGTTTTGCCCAAATTTTAATTTTTTTTTGAAGTTTGGGAGGGTGTAAGGAGCTCAGAACTCCCAACATTTTGCTGCATTTTGAAGCAGCAAACCCAAGATTTGGGTTTGCGTGAGAATAGGGTACTCTAATTCCACTGGTGAAACACCCAAATTAGTTATCATTTCTGATTTTCCTATTTCTTATGGTTAAATATCTCTATCATTTGGCTTGTTAAGTCATGTAAAATCTATGTTTTTGCATGGTGCATTCCAAATTCTTCTTAGCTGAATCCCGAAATAAAGCCCAGGTTTCATTAAATCTATATGGACTGGCTGGTAAAACATCCATTTTCCACTTTTGAAGCATCAGCCAACACCTCATTTTTTTGATGTTTAACCTGAGAACACTGCCAAAAAAAACAGGCTTTTCGGATCGTAGATCCACCTTTTTTTTCCCCACCATTCTTCAGTTATTCATCCCAATTTCCCCACATCTATTTCACCATTATATCCCCATTTCGTGGCCAAGTTTCCAAAAAAAATATTCTGCTGGTGAAGTTCGTCATCTTTTTACCGAAGCTGCCATAAATATATAAATGAGGTGTGTCCGTTAGTCATGGGGGTAGCCCTAATTTTATCCATTTTGATGTTGGGGTTTTCCATTCGAAAAACCAGTCAGCTATTGGGGATGCGCCCATTGAGGGGTTAACCCCCCATATGGCACGCATCTAATGCATCTATCTGGGTAAATTTAGCTTTTCACAAACCTGAATAGTTCGGCCATGGGGATGATTTCCCACAACTCCAGGTCCACCAGGTCCAGCAGGTTCACCAGGTCCAGGCTCACCAGGTCCACCTGATTTTTGGGGATGATTGGGGATGATTTGGGGATGATTTCCCACAATCTACCCTCTGGTAATTTGTTACATAGCTATTGAAGCCATGGCCCAGTCGAAATAGTGAGTTTTCCCATGAAAACTGGTGGATCTTTCCATAGTTTTTTGTAAACGTTTACCAGAGGGTAGATATCTAGATCCTTGAAGATTCACATGAATCATCATTCATCACCATTATCAACCATTGTTTTCACCATCATTCACCATATCCTTGTTTGGGGATGATTTCCCACAATCAGGGTAAATCACCATAAAATCACCAGAAAAAGTCACTATTCATTTGCCTCAAATCCCATAAGTTTTCTCATAATCTAACCATGGTAGGTGTGGATGATCTAATCTGCCAATCTAGAGCTGAGGCTCCATGCGCTACTGCAACAGGGTGAAGGTTGCGCTTGCTTTGGCTCCGCGGCCTTTGTGGAGGCCGCGGTGGAGGCGCGGCAGCGGCAAAAGTGGGGGATTTCAACAGCAAGAATGGTGATATCATGAGATTTACCATGGGATTTCATGGGATTTTAGGATTTCAATTGGGATTCTGGGACTTCAACTGGGATTTTAATAGATTTCAATTGGGATTTTAATAGATCTTATTGGGATTTTGATGAGATTTACCATGGGATTTAGCCTCTAAATGAACACGATTTTCTGAAACAAGCCCGATAAATGCCAGGGTCGAACTGTTACTGGAGGGGAATGGTTTTTTTTTTTGGGATTTTCATGGGATGCAGTATGGATTCAATAGAGATTTTAGTTGGATTTGGGATATTACTTGGTGGTTCATCCCAGGAATCGTAAGTGGGTTAGTTCACCCCAATTATAAGTGGATTAAGCCTACAGAAATCCCATGTCAATCACTGGGGTTATATCCCACTTACGATTCCTGGGATGAGCCACCAAGTACTACTGGGATTTGCTGACGGAATTACTCACGGTGATTTCATGGGATCCAATGAAAAAAACACGCTGGGATTTCCCCCGAACGGGATTTAGTGGCTTTGAACGGGATATCGATGGATATCATGGCGGTATCATTTTAAAGGTGTTTTCTAATTTTATAACTATAAGAAATGTTTCATGTTCAATTTTATAACATAATATATATATATATATATATAATATATAATATATATATATAATATAATATATATATATATCTATATATATGGGATATATACCCATCAAACTTACTGACACATGTCTCATTTAATGTGATTTTATCGGGTTTATCTGTTTATCTTAGTATAATGATGTTTAATGGGATACTACTGATCAACAATATGAAGATGCGGAATAGTAATTGGGAAATCACTTGCCACTTTTTCCCCATGAAACAGCTGTTGTCATGGTCAAACAATGCAATCGCAATCATTTTTGATTGGGATTACATTCTTTATCAATGAAAACCATGTATATATACATGTATATCTTTTGAGCTCCCTTTGATCTGCATTCATGGTGAATCTCCATATTTTCGGGTTTGTCGTTTCTCGTAAAAGGTGTGAGGGGTGAATCTAGTCTTTGTTATCCATATTTTTGTCAGGGGGTGCCGCAGGGGGGAATTTTGACATCTGGATCTTGTTGCTAGTTTTGTGCAATTCTTGTCACCAGCTTTGTAGTGAATTCTGATTTTTGTCCATTTTTTTTTTTACTTCCAAAAAAGCGTTTTCCTGGGGTTGGTAGCTGTAAAACCTCAATTTGTCTTTCAGCATCTTTGGCTACCCAGAGCCTCTGCGGGTTGAGGAACCGGGCAGGGTACCACAAGGCGGTGCCACTCCCCAGTGATGTTTGTTGGTTTATTAAACAGCCCACGAATACTAGTTCGATATATCTACCATAAACTACAATAAACCTACTTATAAAGAAATTTAGCTAAGTATGGGGCACCACCTTGCATGATGTTTGATTTTACCCACACTGGATTGAGTGCCTTGAAGGATTGCTTGCGAGTTGCTCACCATGGATACCTACCAGTTGCATTGAAATCCAAGCAATGCATGCGACCGTGATGATCGAATTTTTATCGAAGGGATTATCCCATGCACTAGAAATGAGTTACCAATCATGCCTACTAGCCAGTGCTTCCCCAATATTTTGTTGGTCTCGTAGCCATTTTTATCAACTTCCTTCCTAAATCCAATGAAAACCACCACGATTTGTCGCTTGTCTACCAAATTCCTCCAACTTTCGTGGTTCTATGATTGGCCATACTAATTTTTGTTGTTGTCTATCAAATTCAAGCAAAAAAATATCTTGTTAAATCCAATTCGATCCACAACATTCAGTGGTTTTCTACCCACGTTCATCACCTTCCTTAGCCACAATCATCTAATTATATAAATATATACAAAACATCCAATATTATACAAGCCCCAAGAAATATAGAATGGTGATTTTCCACTAGTCTTGTAGGATTTTACTTTTCTGTCTTTTTTGGGGTTACTACATCCACTCTTTTCTGCATATTTGGATAAATTACGCAATGACCTCAATGCGACGTCACTGGAATGATGGTTAATAACGGCCTGAATTCAGACTAATGTGGGTAAAACAATAATAAACCATTCCCCATTATATCACCATAAATAGGTGGTATAAACCATTCGCAAATGGGTGGTTATTGCTTTACCCACTTTGGTGAAACATTATGAATTACTGGTTGGTGGTTTGGACCGTTTGGATTATTTTTCCCATCATATTGGGAATGTCATCATCCCAACTGACGAACTCCATCATTTTTCAAGATGGTTTTTCAACAACCAACCAGTAATTACTATAAGAACATCCCAGTAAGATCATATCTAACAACATCTGTTAGTATGGGGAATCATCCCAACAACCCATTGATATCCCCAACATCTGGTACCATCTGGTAAAACTAACATAGCCATGGAAACCATGGCCCATAGAAATAGATTGGATCATTTTGTTGGTAAAATTACATAAATCAATGGAAATTCCAGGATCCTAAATTGGAGGTACTGTACCATAAACCATATTTTGTGGGGATATTCCCTTACATAGGCCTTACATAGGCCTTATATATGGTTGGTACCTCCAATTTAGGATCCTGAAATGGCCATTGAATAAAGTTCACTGAATAAATCTCCAGAGATTTCCAAGAAATCCCATCCAATCTGCTAGGCTTGCGAAGCCTGCGGCCTGCGAGGGCCTGGAAGCTAAGGGCGCCCCCGGGGGTTTGCCCGGCCCAAAAAATTCGGGATTTGACCTAGTGAAAAGTAGGGATATATATATAATATAATATATATATATATTATATTACTCTAAAGTAAAAGTAGATGGCTCAGAATCTTGAGTTGCGCCATCTATGTCAAAAAAAAAAATGGGGGATAGATGGCTCAACTCCCTTTAAAACAGGGCAGTTGAGCCATCTATGTCCCTAAAAATGACATATTTTTTGCAATCTTCTGCGCTGGTTTCTCCCCATTTTTTTTTC
>Ga0126342_10018599_pt1 | contig 11894 bp, 11 predicted proteins | sample Cyp1metagenome_FD_92528 | JGI IMG/M metagenome (GOLD analysis project Ga0126342, IMG submission 92528) | Coral microbial communities from Lord Howe Island, Old Settlement Bay, Australia - Cyphastrea 1 metagenome | ecosystem: Host-associated > Invertebrates > Cnidaria > Coral ... | reverse complement strand
GAATTCTTCCAAAATCAACGAAATTCCCATTCTTGTTGGTTAAATCATATTAAACCTGGATGAAATCACATCTATTTGGTGGTGAAATCGACCATGAATTTTATGAATTTCCATTCAGTTGGGGAATTTCATCATCCCAACTGACTTTCACTCCATCATATAAAAATCATATAAAAATCATATAAAAATCATATAAAAATCATATAAAAATCATATAAAATCACGGAAATCCACCATTTTTCCTGGTTTTTTCTCCGCCATGTTTGCGGAGGCGCAGGCGGCGGCCGCGTGCTGCTGCACGAGGTGCCGGATCTGGACACGCCGCTGGGGCTGGGAGCACCGCAGCTGAGCCTCGGCGGAGATGTATTGATGGGGATCTCATTTTTCCTAATATGTATCTAATATATTATATATATACCGTGTATATAGATACATATATATATTATATATGTAATTATATGTGTATATATATATATTATAGTGGATGTGGATAGGATATTAGTGGCATGTTAATGGAATATCACTATATATCGCTACTTATTCTGTGACAGATGAAGATTTGTGAAAACGAATAGATCTATAGAGGGCCAACTCAAATTTTTGAGGGTCTCTTAGAGTGTCTGAAAATGCAGGATTAACCAGTATGGACACTACAAATAATGGGGATAGTGATGATCGAGGAGTGGATCTAGGGGTACTCAATTTTCAGACACATGCAGATGTTTGTTAAGCCACCAAGGATTTATTGGCCAAGCATGATGGGAATATGTTGTGGGGATTACATCTACCAACCATGGTATAACCAACCATGTATAACTAGGATATCATGGGATATGATATGGTGATGGTGGAAATGAGGACTTTGGTAAGCAAAAAAACATGTCAAAGCCACCAAAGATTCTGGAAGTGGGAGGTTAACCGGTACAGATCGGGACTTCACCATTGAAAATGAGGTTTACCCTCTGGTAATTTAACATAGCTATTGAAAATGGCCATTTATAGTGGATTTACCCATTAAAAATGGTGATTTTCCAAAGTTACGTTAGTTTACCAGAGGTTTAACCATCAACAATTGTGAATTGAGCAAAATTGAAATGACGATGATGAGAAACTTGGGGGTGCTATATGAAAACAAAAAACATCATCTTGAAAGTGTGTTCCTTTGAAAAGGTCTGACACATTTTACTTAAGTTGACTTTGGGCTTATATAGATAGGGAGTTGAAGCATCCAACATGGGGGTATGTTGTCAACCTATTTTCAGCCAGACCCCTCTAGAAGCTGTCCATGTCACCCTTGCGCAGCTCAGGAAAGTCCATGCAAGAGCCACCTGACTTGATAATGATGCCAGTGGGTGCCAGGATGATGTATGGCCTCCCGAAATAATCAGGAATAAATGGTGAATTAAAAATCACACCCATTGACTTGGCAGTGTTGAGTTCGAACATCAAACATGCCCAAAGAAGAGGTTTATGTTTATGAGTCTTTTTCCCACATTCCATCATCTTTATGCCATATCCCAGGACATCCCAGCTATATTTGTTGAGGGGAACCACCCTTCAGCCAGGATAATGTGTGACCCGTTGCGGTCTTATGAAGTGTTTGATTGAGCTTTGAATCTGGATAAATGATGATAAATGATTAGAAAAAGATGATGGCCTACACAATTGGGAAGCAATTATTTAGTGTTTTTTTTCACAGAGTTTTGATTTAATAATATTTAATGTAAATATCCAGAAGTCATCCTGAAGCCATCCTTCCATATATTGTGTCCACGTCAGTTCTCGTTGATTATTTGTGTGAAGGTCATGACTGCCAGCTGCCATTGATCCAGTCCAGTCACGAACCATCCTAGACTATTGATGGTCAATATTCCTATGTTTTGAATTCAAGTCCCATCATGTCCTCATTACAAAACCTCCTATTTTCCAGAGATGAGGTGGATTTCTTCAGTTGATCACTTTTGTTGGTAGATATTGAATGATATTCAAAGATCAAAAGTGAAGAAATGATCAACCAAAGTGATCAAAAGTAATGATATTGATATACAATATATGATATATATTATATATCATGATTATATATCATATATATATATTGATCACATTTAATGATATTTACTGTTGTTTCAATGAGATTTATAGATCTTCGATATCCCCATGGGATCCCATGGATCTGCCCGAGGTCAATCTTTTGGGCACGGTGAACTCTGTGAGGCCCGGTGAAAAACAGCTGTCGCTTCGGAAAGTATGTGTTGGGTATGTTTGATAATGGTTCAACAGGTGTCACTTTAGTACTATCACGTGCTATACTATGTTTGAAAAGTGGAAAGAGCATCTTAGATCATCTTTGAGAGTGGTACTAAAGTGACATAAAGTGACATTGGTATCCACAGGGGTTTCCCCAAAAAAAAGAAGCAGCGAAATGTTTGCCATTGCCAGGCCGCACCCGTCGATGTCAACGGACCCAAGATGTGTGATCCTGCTGTGTGCTGGACACTTCGGGCTAACTTTGTGTCAGGCTGGGTGGTACAGTGGCGGGGAGAGCTAGTAGAGGTCCATCTGACATCACGTGACCAGGTTGAAATTGGGATTTAGAGGTGTCCGGTTACCCTGGTTGTACAAAACGACACTACTTGCAATGTCTATATATGTTACGTAACTTACATATTTATCTGCAGTAATTGCTGTATGAATCTGTATGATACTATTTTTGTATGTATGGGTATGATGTATACATGCAAGCACAGTGCTTCGATGCTTAAAGTTTCATCAGATGGATATCTGAGGCGTTTTTTTGTCAAGCACCCAGCTTCATCCGCGTTGAGGAATTGGGACTGCAATCCCTTCATGTTTGCTGATTAGAACATATATATATATAATCCCCCAGGTTTCAACACACTACCCATGAATCATGAATCTCCGCCTGAAATACTGACAGAAATCCACCTCATTGAGCTCATTGTTTCTCGCCACTCAAAGTTGTGCAGGTGTCTCGAGATTTACAAGAATCTTGGCAAGTGGAAGTGATGGGATACTCCATGGGTGTCTATTCAATCCAGTGTCACATGGAAGGTGAGAGTCCAGGGCGACCAAAACATGACCTGTCGACTAGTATGAACCATTTCTACCAACTGGTTTTGGTCAAATCTCTGGACTGCCAAAACTTGTTAGATTTGGTGGTGTTTTTTTCTGGTTGAATCACAGCTAGATTTGCTAATGGTTTGAATGTGTTTTAGTTGCTTGTTGTTGCGAAAATCGAGGTTTCCAGGTTGCAAACTCAAAGACAAACGGACGCTGGCGCCTGGCGCAATGTTTTTGAGGCCGCGGCGGGCGCTGGCAGCACCTGGGTGGCGCAAGCGCCACAGATGCAGCAGGTTGGTGACTCGTAAATACCAAATGATGAGTGAAAAAAAACACCTGTGATTTTCCCATAGGATCCATGGTGCTGGTATATATATACTAACATTGGGGGTATATTGATGGTAAATGTTACCATATATAGCATACATGGATCCTATGGGTTTCTAAATGAAGATTCTGATTGGAATACTGGTAAACATTGATACATTGGCAACTGTCCATTTTTCGAAATTTAATTGGTTGCAAGTGGTTGCAACATCTCATCCTGATAGTCATTCATAACCCCATATCAGGATACTTGGATGAAACAAACCTCATTTATCTCTGGGTAGTAGTTAAATAGCGCCAAACTGGGTGTCATGGTTGAAGTCACAAGGCTGCCATATCGGGCCATCGGCACAGGTACCCTTAGAAGGCCATCACAAGAGTGGCTATGGACGAGAGGCGATAAAAACAGCCTGAAAGGGGGAGGTAAAAAGGATGATAAGAGGATGATATGAAAAGGTGAATGGTTTGGAAATCTCTACCTATTCCGGTTGATCTTTCTGTTTAAGTCCAGCTTTGTCCATCTAGATATCCTTCTATCTTTGCATCTCTGTTTGTCTAGTTGGTGTAGTTGATCTTATTTGCGCTAAGTAGTCTATTAAGCTTCCCATCGATCTTTCCATCCTTCTATATCTACCTACTTGTCTATCTGCTCATATTGAGTATTCGCATCCGTCCAAACTCAAAACACAAACTGCAGACTGCACTTTGATTTAGAAAATCAAACACAGGTTCTATGTATTGTCATTTGATTGGAAAAGCTTTCAGGGAAGCAGGAAACAGCTCACCGCTTCCACATTCTGTCCAGGGGCAGACTACAGCAGCTTCAGAAGTGTTGTGCGTTCGATTCTCCACGCCGCTGGGACTGCAATACGGGTTTAATGAATCGTAAATGGAGGTTGATCCAACCAGAAACATGAAGGATTTAACCAGCAACAAAACATGGAAATTATAAGAGATTATATCACAACATATCACAACTGATTCATGTGTAAAAATAACAGCTGGTTTAGGTTAGCGAATTCAGCCAACATCCCTCGAGGCAAGCTAACTCTCTGGAGAATGTCTATGTCACAGACTCCACAGGGCACATCATGCTGTATCAGATCCGCTACGATGCCAGCGTGGGCGTGACTGCCAGTGGCTGGGATCTGCACTTGGGGATGGTGGGGATGGTGGGGATGGTGGGGATGGTGGGGATGGTGGTTGTGGAAGGGCTAATGGTTAGCGGTTACTCCAGTATGAGCCGACCCGTTTTAGCTTGGGGGTATGGCTTGTTGCTGCAACATGGTTTAAAATCAGGACCCCGTCCGTTTGCTTATTATACGTCGATATAGCAGGAATTCCATGTCCGAAATCCTTCAACATACATCAACTGGTGGTTGTCCTTCCCAACTGAGGTCGCGTACGGACCTATGCAGGTTCCGAAATGCTGGGAACAGCCATCTATGACTTGGAGCTGGTCACACAACAACTGCTGGATGGAAAACGCATCAGTTCTGTGCAGTTGTCGATGGCCGATGACTGGGCCTTGGTCTTCAGTCGTGATCACGTACCTTGGATTGGGTGCTGATGGCGGCATAATGTGAGCAATTCTCCAGGTTATGTACCCAAGTTAGGTAGGCCATCTACCTGGTGATGTGTGTAGAGATCAATTATCAATTAGCCTAATCAATGGTTGAAATTTCCGGAAAAAGGTTATGTTCGCCAGTTGCATCTTCATCCATGCAGGTCAAAAAAAAATCTGTCAAGTCCTAAGTCCTCGTCTTGTACGATATAAATGAGGGGCATCTGCATCGACAACACACAGATGATGTTCACTATAGCGTACCAGGGCTTCGATCCATAGCCATTTCACCAGATGGGCAGTTGATCACCATCAAGGCGTGATCAGAATGCTGAGGTGATTCGCTTGGTGTCTTTGCAACGTGGAGTTTTGAAGGTGGAGCAAAAGATGCTGGGCATCCAGTGTAGCAGCTATTCTGTTGCTGGGCGAATGTTTAAGACACGTCTTGCTTCTCTTCTTAGGAATGTTATTCTACTTGAAGTTTCAGGTTGAGCAGTGGCCAAAATCTCCAATTGCTGATGATGGCTCATGGATGTACTTAGATAACTTATACTACCTTATACTATCTTACATCTTATACCATCTCATACTCATACGACAGTGTGTTTGCAAGTTCGATGGGGATGTTTCCATTGTAGGCTTCCAGTTGGAAACTTCGCCCAGGTGAGAGGCACGATGTCTCCAGATGGTGCCTATGTGGTCTGCGGCAGCGAAAGCGGTGAGCTGCTCTTTTGGGGTCGCGATGGCAAGCCTGTGCTGCCGCCGGCTGTACCACAGGCGCTGATGTGGTTGGATCAGGGGCGGTTCAGGGCCTGAAGATTTGACATCCGGCTATGTCTACCCTCTGGTAAACTAACGGTTACTATGGAAAATCACCATTTTTAATGGGTAAATCCACTATAAATGGTCATTTTCAATAGCAAACTGTAACAAATTACCAGAGGGTACTGGGTGCATCTTAGAGTTCAGCCTCAAAAAAGTTCCATGCCTCAGGAAAGGTGGAAACCAGCGAATGATGCACAAAAATGTGGGGATCCGACAGTCTTGCACCACCCTGAAAGGACTAGCCGCTAGCCTGAAGTCCCCACAGATTTGGGTAGTTACCCTCTGGTTATGTCAAAATAGCTATTGAAAATGGCCATTTATAGTGAGTTTTCCCATAAAAAAATGGTGATTTTCCATAGCTACGTGAGTTTACCAGAGGGTATTACAAAAGCTATGAAGACTTGTGTCGAACCTGGCTCTTCTTTTTCTATGAGGGTTTCAAAAGGCCAGCCAACAAACACAGCTAGCAGAAGGTACATTCCCATGATATCCCAGTAAATCATATTAATCATATTAGTAAATTGCCATTTTTATTCATTGTCCCATTTCAAACAGCTGGCAGCTTGCATCAGGTGCGCTTGGCAGGTCCCTTGATGGATGTGGTTTGGTCATCACGACACCACTTGGTGGCCTGCTGTGCGATGGACGAAAATGCCCTGCCCTTGCTGGCCTTCGTTGGGGGAGAGGAGAACGGCAAGCCACTGCCTGAGAAGGACAGGTTGAGCCGGATACAGGTTACATTGGATGGGGTTGTGTGTTAGTGGAACAATGAACTGAACAGCCTTTTTTAGTGATGTCATAGTCATATCTCGATTTCTATGTACATATTTATACAGTGTAGTTTTCGCACATTCAAGTGAACTATGGTTCTTGTCGATTGGGATTCAGTGAACACTGGGACTACACAGGAGTAGTGGGACTTCAGAATCAAAACACTTTGTGAATAGGTTTTTGGTTGCCATCCTCACCCATGGTCCAATGGTGCCCTTCAGATTTGTCAATCCTTTTTCGGCAAAACATAGATCGACTTTATGCTGATGAAATTCCCCAGAAATCGGCTGAAGACTGGTATATTGATTTATTCCCAGTTCAATCCATTCTATATCAATTTATGGTAAATATACCCTCTGGTTATGACTAACAGTTCGCCATGGTTTTTCGATGGCCCTAATCGAAATAGATGGTTTACCGTTCTTTAAAATGGTGGATCTTTCCACGGCTATGTTAGTCATAACCAGAGGGTACCAATTTCCATCACCCTGGTAATGTCAACCCTGGATTTATGGTAGTGTCAACCCTGGATTGATAAAACCCTGGGCTGTTTAATTGGGAGGGTACCATTTAAGTATTAGATTGTGACTATTGGAGGAGTATCCCCCTAATTAATAAACCGTGGTTTATTAATCCGGGATTGACGTTAAATTATAACGACCAAACTGCGACCTCACTGGAATCATGGTTAGTGAGGGAAATCATCCCCAAATGGAAGATCGGTGGCCTTAATTCAGGTTAGTGAATTATTATAATTTACCCAGATTTATGGTAAATATATATGACAATAACATACTTCCAAGGTCTGGAGGAAAATGGACTCAGCGACTCAGCCTGTTGAAGTTGATGCGTGAGGAGGTCTCCCTGCCGCACAAACCACCACCACTAACCGCCACGAATCCAGAGAGCACCTTGTACCTCGGCAATGGCGGTGGAAGTTTTGGAGTATAGTGAGATACCCTCTGGTTATGTCAAAATAGCTATTGAAAATGGCCATTTATAGATATTTATAGTGGGTTTTCCCATAAAAAATAGTGATTTTCCATAGCTATTTTGACATAACCAGAGGGTAGTGAGGAAGTTAAAGAATCAAACATAGGGGATTCAACTGATTTAACCACTGAAGATTTGGAGTTTTTGTTGGCTGTCCAAAACGAATTAGACGTGTTGAGTTCCAAAAACAGCTTCAAGTTCCAGTAACATTTCACATCAAGATGTCATGGTTTTCCAATGTACCCTTTGGTAAACTAACAGTTACTATGGAAAGATCCACCATTTTTAATGGGAAAAACCACTATAAATGGCCATTTTCAATAGCTATTTTGACATAACCAGAGGGTAAACCCCCAAGAAATATCAAGAAACTGGGGACCCCAGCAGTGCCATGAACTCCCCTGGCCATGGCCATGGCGAAAAACTTCCCTCGCGGCAGGTTGGCCATGTCCGGCATTTCCGCTTCTATCGACTCAGACGGCCACCGCAGGCCGGAATTCTGTGTTGTTTACATCAAGATGTTCACTTCAAACTATATCATAATATAGTGTTATAATGTGTTATATATAATATACAATTTATATATATATAATATATGATTATAAATTAATAACATGATATAATTTGAATGATTTGGGGGTATAGCATGGTATAGCTTAGGCAGCTGCCAGGTGTCCATGGCTTCGCCCATCTTTCGGTGCCAGGTGGGCAGAGCATTGGATCCACAGTCACGACCACAGTCAGCGCTCGGCCTTAACGGTGGACGAGAAGCGTCGCATGAAGGACGTGCCGGTGGGACAATGCCGGTGTTGTAGGGGGTAGCCCCTAGAATTTGGCGAAAATCGATGGGGTTTTATGGAATTTCAGATGGATTTCTTTGGGATTTGATACGATTTTACGGGATTTGATGGCGTTTTAATGCATTTGATGGGATGTTGCAAAATTGTTGGGTCGTCTTGGATGAATTTGGGATCATCATTTTCGCAATTAATCGAAAAGAAGTTTCACAAAAATGAGGCTTAAATCTTTTTCATGTGACCATGTTGGTGAAGACAATGCCAGATGACATGGATGAGTCTAGGTAAATTAGGTTCAAAATGATCGACTCTGTCCATTAATCTAATCAGGGGAACCCCATCATGGGTTTACAGAAATTATTTCGCAAAGGTTTGCCTAGATATAACTTACTGGTGCGTGCTAAACGTAGGGTTGCTGGATGGGTTGCTGGGGGTTGCTGGGATGATGAAATTACTGTGATGACTGGGATCATTCCCGAAAATTCCCTGCGTTTAGCACCAGGTAAATAGGATTCAAGGAACATCCAAGGCAGATCATCGGAAGCAGAAATTGGATGCCTAAGAACTGGTAAGTTTCAAGGCTTCAAAACCATGTGTTTTGTTCTGGTAAAGCGAGGGTTTTTTTTGCACCTATTTTTTGTGAAAGATATGGAATTCCATGGAATTCCTTATTGATGATGCCGCATCATGAAGGGATTCATGCAACTGGCTGCGCTTCGCCAAAAACATGTATAGTCAATGTCGATCTCTTCCCAGAAAAGATGAATTTGTTGCTAGATTGAATATCTCGTCAAGCGTTGTTGGATCCGGTTTTTCAAGACCCTTACCCACATTCTATCCGAATTCCTCTGGAATGATTCCCCTCTGCCAATCAAACATGGCCCGTTCGGAACATAATCCATGTGCAGCAGCCATTTATGGATGATTGTCCTACAAAACGATCGCATTCTCCAGTACGATGTTCGATCACCAGAGGGTTATATAATGTTATATATATATACTGCTCCAGCATCAGTTCTACTGGGCACCCAAATCAGCTCTTACAGTACAAGCGAAAAGCAACATGTGTTACCACCCAACTTGGATTGTTGCCGCGAAAAGACGAGGACGCATTTAACCTTTTGGTCCCCAAGACCCTCCAGTCATCAAACATAGCCATGGGAAACCTCGATGTTTTTCACAAAAAAATCATAAGGTGCATGACTTTGCACTGCCAGGTTGGATCAAAAAACGCGTTTTCTCAAGCTATACCCCCCGTATTTGACTTGATTTGCTAGAGATTCCTTTTAATTTAATTAATTCGGTAGTGAAGTCACCATTTGGAGATCTTTGGGAATATCTTGGGAATATCTTTGGAATCAAAGATAGTCTTGACATGTGGATTTAACGATGACAAATAGGGATTTATCCCAGGAAATGTCAACCCTGAATATCTTGGGATATCTTGGGAATATCTTTCCCTTTGGCGAAAATCGAAGCTTCAACCAGTCCAGGAGAACATTTTGCTTCGCATCCTGGATAAGAAGGCGGAAGAGACACTTGGAAGACCGTGGATCCTGGCCGGAGCTGAAAACGAAACCAGAAACCAAGCAGGGCCAAGAGATAAAATTGAGACCTTAAAGATAAAACCTATCAGATTCAGGTTTCAGGCTAGTTTTGTTCCAAACCTCATAACATGATGCTGGGTTTCTTTGTGATTGTTTTGGGGGATTGGGGGAAGGATGTGGCTTGGACAATCCGTGCGAGGGATTGTAGTGAGTTTTCTTTTAATGAATGTATATTTATATGATTATATATATATATATAAATTTATATAAGCCACTAAGAGGATCCAAGAGGACCCAGATGGTTTGCTCCTGTTATAAGTTGATTCAGTTGGTTTTGGATCGAGGTTGGATGTTCGAAATGATGAGTTTCAAATTCCACTTGTTACCCACGGGGTCGTAGTCGAAGCATAAGAATTTTCTATGGTGATAAAACATGATAAAACCTTGATTGGTTGAAATCAAGTCTCTGTTGGTCACATATCCGCTGGTTCTTGATGCAATGTTCCATATTCACTAAGTATTGTTGGATACCCACCACTCAATTAACATAGGCATGGGAAAATTTTCCAATTTGTAGATCCTTTCCGGAGGGAAAACCCATGATGGCCATGAAAATGATAAGTTCCATATCATATTACTGAGTATATGCCATGAAATTCCCCATGATATTCCCATTGCCCAAGAGTGTTACCCCCCAAGGAGCCACGACCGCAGCCTGGGTACAACGCTTCAATCTCCGGGTGGAACATCTCTGCCATGAGGCGTGGATGGCGCCACCTGGCTGTTGAAAAAGTGCAAAATGATGAGAATCCATGGGATGGAATGGATGGAATGGATGGAATGGGCTGGCCAATTTTTTCGGACCAAGCCTAGATATACCCTCTGGTAAACATACAAAAAGCTATGGACAATCACCGTTTTTAATGGGTAAATCAACTATAAATGGTCATTTCCAATAGCTATGTTAAATTACCAGAGGGTACTTAATTACTCAGTTATATTAAGTTTGTTTATGCGTTGATTGTAGTCACTTCAAACATTTATCCAGCCTCCCAGACATGATATTTTGCAGAGACCTGACATGCCAAGACAAGCTTTGGGGTATGGCGGAGTTGATGATTCTTTCGTAGCTTCCAGGTTCGTTGTTTGAAACCAATTAGAAGTTCTGGGACTGTTTGTTTGAGAAGATTTGGTCAAGGTCGCTTTGTCGGAACCACAGGCTCAATCTATAAGCAGCTATAAACCCTGCTTCATGATGCCCTATGGTACCCTCCAAAATTGATCTGATCAACCTGACATAAAATGTTGGATCCATCGTCTCTCAACCTTTCAGCGTTTGCGAAACTGAGGCTGATGACCACATGTAGATGTATTTTATGCCTTAATTTGAGCTAATTCGAGAAACTTTCAAGGATGTTCTCTCTAGTTTTTTGTACCTGATGCGTCACTTAAGGTGCGGAAAAAAAGACTAACATTTGAACTTATTAGAAAGACGTAAGGAAAAATCGAATATGGATGGTTCGAAACAAGAAAAATAAAGAAAGGGGACAAATGGATAGAATAAAAAAATACCACCAAAATATAATAAATAGATATATACGAATAATATATAATAATATTAATGAAATATAAAAAAAATAAAATAAATGAAAAACAAAAGATCCCCCCCCCTTTAACCCTGGAATTTTTCGGGGGGGGTAGGCATGAAATTTCTGAGAAATATTTCACCTGACCACCTGAAATATACCCCCCCCCACGTGTTTTTTTGGGCTTCTAAAAGACGTGGGGGGGGGTCTTCCGGATGCCACATTTTAGCCCAGAAACGGTATGACACATCATGACACACCCTTTCATTTTGAACATACATACATACATACGGGTAGGGCCCACGCGCAAACACTGACAACTAGGTAAATGGTAACTGCCGGTTTCCAAGGAAGTAAATAAGAGAGTGAACTTGCCAAACAGCCTTCAGAACATGACGTTCAG
>Ga0126342_10018598_pt1 | contig 11894 bp, 8 predicted proteins | sample Cyp1metagenome_FD_92528 | JGI IMG/M metagenome (GOLD analysis project Ga0126342, IMG submission 92528) | Coral microbial communities from Lord Howe Island, Old Settlement Bay, Australia - Cyphastrea 1 metagenome | ecosystem: Host-associated > Invertebrates > Cnidaria > Coral ... | reverse complement strand
GCCATTGGTGCCATGGCAGCATTGTGCATGGGTGGTCCAGGCAACATGGGCATCTGTGGAGGAATCCCTTGGCCAGGTTGCTTCGAACTCTTGGCACTGCGGGCTCGATTCTTTTTCTGCCTGGGCGATTTGCCTTGCTGCTGGTCCCATTGCCATGTATTTTGTCCTTGCCATGAGGCATGGTGCTGCTCTGTCTCTTGCTGTTGCCGTCTTGGGCTCTTCATCCCATGCACGTATGTCCTGTCCAGAACCATGTGCCACGGGAGGTTGCATGTGGTGCAATGCATCGCAGTATGCTTGCGAAGCTGTCTGCATCCTGTGCAACGCCAAGGGGCGTTTGATTGAGTCGCCATCTCGCTGTTGATCTTCTTGATGAATGACCGATCCGACGAATGGTGAGTTTGAAGCGTGTGCTTGATGTTCTTCAACCGCGCAAAGTCCAAACAAATGAAACCTTTGCGATGAAGGAACCACAGGAAGCGAGCCTTTGCCCTTTTCCTTCTCTGTGCTCTTCTGACTGTAGAGATCGCCGTGCTGATACACCGGGAGGAGACAGTAGCCCTCAACCAAAGCGTTCACGGAGTCCCCGACGAGCTCAGATGCACACTGCAAGCAATTCACGTTCTTGATGTCCAGGATCGATGTAATCAGAAGGAAGCTCAAAATTGCCCAGGGCATACATAGCAGCGTGGACAAAGTGCAAAAGAAAGTGCTAGGCTAAAGGCCAGGGATAGCGCTGCAAAATCAGCTGCTATGGCCCGCGGGAGTCGCACGAAGTTCCCGCTAAGATAATGGACACGATGGGTATGGGGGCCCTCGTGAGCCAGAACCTTTTCCTCCACATATAAATTATATATATATATATGTGTGTTTTTTTTGTTTCCCACGGTCCATTGTTGCTAGAAGCTGCGACCGGTGCAAAATAAAATGAATTCTAGGTGATATATATATAAATATATATATATATATGGTGCAGTTGAGGTTACTTTTCTGGGTATACTATTGGTGATTTTGGTGAGTTTATGGTGCCCCTATAACTATGTTGATAGTTGATATATCATATTTGGTCAACATGGCGTTTATGGTGTGTCGCCGTTCTTTGAAAAGTTGCCATGGAATGGTTGATAAATTGTTTCATGATGTATGATGATACTGGATGATGATAATGGATGATGATTTTTGACTGGTAATGGCCAATGGATGATGACTGCGGATACCATGATGATTGTGGATTGTGGTGGATTCTTGGTGTCGAAACCATGTTTGCAAAGCCACGGTGATTCTGTTGGTCAATCCTCAGAACATCTCCGTGACGAACCAGTTGAAAACAGCAAATAGCAATCCTGAAACAGAACTCTATATATATAATTATATATATATATATATATGATTATACGTACAATATATTATATATATATATATAATTATAATACATATTAAGGAATTTGTGGTGTTGCACAGTTGCAATGGAAACTGCTTTTGAAAGTTGGATTGAAACCAGATTCGGATCCATCTGGAAACATGAGTTTTGAATTTGAACATGACATCACCAATTCGGCAGGCTTTATTTCCTCTCGGGTTGCTTGTTTTTGTTTAATGCATCTGAAATCCCATTTTTGCTTAGATTCCAATTTCCCATAGTGAAATTGTAATTCTCCAGCTTGAAGTAACCTATAAATTGCACCTTTGGATCTCCACATGTTTCGGCCCAAAAGCCTCGCAGTTTCTCCGTCCCAGGTATATCGGTGAGTCCAAGGTGGGGATGGAGACGGATGCCTTCGCCATTGCGGATTGCATGGGGTCGCTGGCCATGGATGGGGCTTTGGGACTATGGATTCGAAGTGTTCAGATTTGTGTAGTAGTTATCATAAGAGCCCCAAAGCAGTGTTTTGAAAATAGACATTCATTATACTTAGACTCATGTGGATGTAGATTTCAATGGTCTCCAGCAAGATGGAAAAGGAAGGGCTCACAAAAATCCTTGGGGTCACTATCCAGGTACATCAAACCTGACATCCAGACCATTGCCATTGGACAGGCTGGTGCTGAAACACAAGACGTGGGGACGTCTTTGAAGGAAGTCTATGGATGAACTTCTACTATAGCACCATCCCTAAACTTAGTGACTTGCCAGTGAGGACATGAGGTGCTGCACTTATTGGGGTAGACCTCAAAGGGGCTGTCTTAATGAGGAAATGATGATAAACCACTGGACTTTAGGACTTTTCCTCTGTAGTTTTAAGATGTTTTAAGGTACCAAACTCAGTTCCAAGACCGTGTCCCTACAGGCGTATGGTACTGCAGCTGTGCTGCTGGGATTGGGCAAAAAGGGTAAACGCTTCTTGGCCGCGTTGTGATTCGGGACGCGGCCCTATGGTCATCACAGAGAGTGAGCCTTTTTGTGTTGTTTTCTTGTGATGCCAGTGGCATCTTGGCGCACTCAAGCCATTCTTTTGCTCTACTGAAGTCAACTTGGCTTAAGGTTTTGATTGGTTTCGTGTCATTTCTTGCTCAGGTTTCGCGTTGCCCAATGCGACGGTGATGCTGGGTGCTCAGGGATGCTGAATGGTACCATCTCTGTTCGATGGATATTTGATTTGCTCGAGTTCTTCTTTGTCCATTATATCATCATAGTCAATGTTTGTTATCGGATATGATCCTGGTACGTATTCTGAGTTTGCTCACCTGTTGACAAAGCCTATAGTGGTGCGGATGTGTGACCCCGATCACAATGCGAAGTTGACCGGATGAGAAGTTGGAGCCTCCATGTGGGATTTCTGGGATGTGTTTAAGACAACCGCTACTTATTTAACATAGCTATGGAAAATTGCCCATTTACAGATGTTTTCTTTTTTTTCCCAGCTATAAACGTCGATTGATAATGGATTTTCCATAGATATGTTAAATACGCAGATGGTATGTCTATTCAATTCATATCCCCATCATATCTATAGAATTATGAATTGCTGATGAACATCCTCATTCTATATCTATAATATCGATAGAATTGCTGACAACCCCATTCTATGCTTACTGGTGCTAAACGTAGGGAATGAGGGAATGATCCATAATCACTAGTAATCATCCCAGCAACCCCCAGCAACCCATCCATTCCCTACGTTTAGCACCAGTAAGTCTATGTGTTTGGTTGGTGGTTTGGAACATTTTTTATTTTCCATTTCATATATGGGATGTCATCCTTCCCATTGACGAACTCATATGTTTCAGAGGGGTAGGACCAACCATCAACCAGATACCCATAGGTTTTCATCATTATTAACCATTGTTAATCCACTATAATCCAGGTATTTTGATTCAGGATTAATATCAGGATTACTATTTGCTATAGGTGGTTAATAACCTATTAATAACCACATCATTCATTGGTTAATCACTATTAATCAAATTCCACATCATTATTAACCATAGTGGATTGCCAACCACCAACTGGATAATCCAGGTATTTAATCAATATCAATATTAATATGGCGATATGAATCAAAATAACCATAGGTTTTCATCAATCTTAATGATGGGGATATAATCCAGATATTATTATTATTATTAAACCATAGGTTTTCATCATTATTAACCATTATTAGCCATTGTTAACCATTGTTAATCCACTATAATCCAGGTATTTTGATTCATATCCCCATCATTCGCCATGCTGCTCCGCCCATGGCTTCGTTCCTTCCACGAGGCTCTCGGAGCCGCGGGAACCGCCAGCACGAGGCCCACGACAGGCCTCGGACATTCGGATCCTGGCGCGCGAGGCTGGGAAGCTACAAGCGTTCTTTGGGGGGGTCATGGGGGGGAGAATCTGATTTTTTTATAGAGACATAACATATCATGAAACATAACAATATATGACACTATATATATATATGGTTATATATATATTGTTATAGATATATATATAATGTTATATATGTACTAATAATATGTTCACGTGTCATTTGGATATTGATGAGAACAAAGACATGGTTGTTATAATGAATACTTACAAATATTTCAGGATCTTGATGATCATGCTTGGATATTGATGATAATCGATAAATCATGAATCCATCCCATATATTAGAATAATTTCATATACTATAGTATACTACTAAATCCATTTCATTTAGATATTATATAAATGATATATTTCATGGGATGCAACTATTACGGTTTCATTTACTTCTCAACCATGGGATGTTGAATTCATTTGAATCCTATCCCCTGGAAAATGAATAGATCCAATACTAAACCATGGATGGTTTCAAGTTTCATTCTTCAGTTTCCCTGTAGTTTCCATCCTTTGATGCTAATCCCATCCACTCCTTTTCGGTCGCCAGGTGCTGCAGAACCGCTCCACCATGAGCGAGTTGTTGTCCAAGGCGACTGGCAAAAGCAAGGAACAGGTGGTGGAGGAGCCATCTACCGGTGCCCAGCAGGGAACTGCGCTGGAGACATTTTAAGTGATATTGAAAAATGACCGGAAATATATGGCATATATGGAAACATCATGAAACATCTAAAAATGATGAATTTATATAGATGTGGTAACTGATCTTTTTTTTGCGCCAAATTGAAGATCACCCAAGGGCCATTTTGACACCGCCTGTGGAGGACACCAATCGATGCTACTACATGACGCCTGATGAAGCTGTAGAGTCCGGGGCACAGACGTGGGAGTTTTCATGTCAGAGTCGTAGAATATCTTTAAAAAATGATACTGGTGTATATACGTACACAATCATACACACTACATCACACTACTATAGTTATGTACTGTATGTATTATTTATGTATACACTATATATACAAATATATATCTAATCTATATTATCCAATCCAAATCTGCTACAATCTAGCGCAATCTAAATCTTAATCTTACATAATCTATGTAATCGAATCAAGTCTAGTAATCTATCAATCGAATCGATCTATCAAATCTAATCTAGTTCAATGGAAATCTAGTGTAATCCAATCTAATCCAACGTATATAAATCTAACCCAAATCTTAATATAAATATAAATCTAGTCTAATCGAATGAGTAATCTAGCCAAACCTATTTGTTTGTCTATGCAAACGGTTTTCACTGGTTCCGATCAACCTACAGATTTGTGGACCATTGGCCTGAACAGCTGAGGTATGGCCTCATCGATAAGGTCCTGACCCCGGAGAAGATGAAAGCGGCCGGGGACAAGGCCAGCTCTTGCTGGTGAAAGACGTCGGTTTACCCGTTGGGGGAAATAAACATGTGGAAATTCGTTGTAATATATATATAGTGTGTGTATATATAATGTAATGTATATATGTAATAATATAATATGTAATATATAATATGTAATATATAATATGTAATATTATATATATAATCATCCCAACTGTGAATTGATTATTCATTAACCTGTTCGTCATTATCCATTTGTGGTGTAGATTTAGTCCCAATCACCCAATTTTGATAGGTAAGTATATTCCACACTTGGGGGAATGGGCACTGTTGATGGTTGAGCAACTAGTCATATCACCTGCCTAAAAGTGTGCTCAGTTTCATATAGTGACAAAAGAACAATTCAAAATTGGACGGATTACTGACCACACAAACACATGTGTATTATATATATATGTATGTAGCACCCCCCCAAGAAATAGAATAGTTGGAAACCTGGACACTATGCGGAAGACATTATCTATATGATCCTGGAAATGTGTTTTCTATTTTTGGGGGTTTACAAACCCATGAAATTGGATTCAGTCATTGTTCCAGATCTAATCATTCGCTCACAAACTTGGACGGTGTCAGACCCAAGAATTCATTTACACAACAAGGTACGAGAGTTCGGATTCCAACAATAACATTGAATGGCACATGATGGCACAATAATCATCCATTTATATTTTATATATAGTATAATATAAATATATATCATACATATATATACATATATAATATCATACATATATATAATATCATACACATATATATATATAATATTATATATAATATAATATATATATATTATATATATAATATAATACATATATACAGACACGAATTATATACATTCCCCAAATAGCTTTGCCTTGTCTCAGAAAGCGTCCCCAACATATCTCTCTCGCCTCGATCCAGGAGGTGCCCTCCTTTGTCTCTGCCATGGCTTCCTGAGCAGATTGTAAGAACGGACACCAGCGGACACTTAGGTGATCTTAGTGATCTTAGGTGGTCAGAAATGTGCTTCATAGATGTTCAGAAAGTATGGTTTAACATGGTTTAACATGGTTTAACAGGATTGAATCATCGCCTACTTGGGGCTACCCGGACTATTCACCAGCTTGTCCACCCAACAATGGAAAAGGGGACAAGTGCGGGTCAAGCCCCGCAGTGCCTTGTCAGACCATTTAATCTGGGCAAAATATGCAGCAACCTCACAATGACCTCAACATGAACTTTTAGGTTTGTGAATTGTACTGGTTTGCCTAGGTGTTTTTGGATGATGTACAGTATCCAATTTGGACCCGCACCCACACGATTCTGTTGTAGCTATTTGTCAGTAGTCTACTGTGCAGGCAACTCACTAGCTAAGGACAGCAGGAGTTGTGAAGCTTTGCGAAAAGTCTGTGTGTGTTTGGGAGATTTGCTTCATCAAAAGTTCAGGACCTCCAGAATCGACTCGAATTAACACAGATCAGCTTTTTAGGTCTACAGGTGGTCCAAGTTGGGTGTTTCATACCATTTAATACACAATGTACCCGGATGATGAACTCTGACCGGATCGCGAACTAACCCCACGGAAATCACAACTAAATAGTGCACACATGTCATTTACCATGTAATGTATGTACAGACTTAGTACATTTCATTCAATGTATGTCACTCTTAACATCTCGTAACCATATTTTGGATCACGATCTGACCTGGACTTCCACCTTTGGAGATGGATTGAATCCACCACTTTCCATGACGATCCATGCCTATGTTCGCTGCCATCGAGCCAAACAATGTGTCTGACACTTCTAAAACAGATCCATGATGATCATCATGGTTAGTTTCACAGTCCTCATTCCACGTCCAAACCATTCGTAAATGTGCAGACCATCAATAGTTTATGGTGGCGAACACTAAGCACTTATCATTATCAGGGCATCCACCATGTTCCTTGGACCCTTGGGACCCTTGGACTCAAGAACACATCACCGTGCTTGGGGCTGTGCAGCCCAATTCAAGACGATGGAGTTAATGGAAGAAGGCCGACCTTGGCGGGTTGAAGGGTACCCTCAATGGGAATCGAGAATGGGGTTGTGACCAACCAAGGTTGTGGCCAATATTTCTAGGATTTTATCATATCTTAAACACCGAGGTTGGTGTTTTCACTATGACTATATGACTTGGGCCAAAAAATTTATGTTGTGCCTGCTTTGTTTAAACATGTTCCCTGCAAACCCTAGGTTTGCCCGCGGCGAATCCCGCATATCCTTTGACATACTCAAATCCCTGCGTAGGGTTTACGTTTTTTCTGTTCAAAACAAAAACCCTAAAACCCTAAAACCCAAAACCCTAAATCCTGAAAACTTAAAGTCAAAATCACTATGTATAGCCAGTGTTTTCATTCATCCTCTGGTGATAAGTATATTGTTTGGATGTGTTGTTTTTGAGTGTGTGCGAACCCGGGCTTTGGAGGGAACATGTTTAAACCAGTTTCCAACACTATGCGACACTGGGGAGACCTGGTGAATCCTAAGTTGCTTTCCTGAAATGAACTTGGAAATGCCTAGATGACAGAGGTCGCGTGGCGTGTTTTATGGGGTTCAGAGATCCTCAACAGTCGTCAGACGCCTCCAGGGTCCAATTTCGGATCGGTCCATTGATTTTGGAGTATAATCGACGAGTGATGCCCCTAAAGGGGCACCCAGATCCTAGCTGATAGTGGGCCCTGAATGCCACAGATTGATGGAATATTTTTTGGTTGGAGGGCCTAATTTTATACTGGAGTCCGCAGTTTCATGTTGGACTGTGGTCAAGCTACATCCGCTACAACCCCAATTTCTAAGAAAATTCAATTTGTGCATCCAAGTGTGCAGTTGTTTTGCCATCCCAAACTGGACAATATCTTTTAATATCTATCTATAGTTCCCTCATTTTTTCCAATAATTTCCTCGGTTTTCCCAGAGATGTTCCACCAGGTCGAACGCCTCTGGCGCCAGTGGCAACTCAGCGCGAACCCCCCGGGGTTCTTATGTGTATATAGAGGATTATATATGTATGTATTGCAGGACTAATTCAATAGTGTTTGTCACAATTTGTCACATATTTGATTTAGATTAAAGTTATTGACTTTGGTCATACTGTAAGTCTACGATTGTTTCACTCATTATCCACCAAGATTGCCAAATGTGATGTTTAATTTGGACTTCATTGGGATTTCAAGTAACAACCACGGAGATAGAATGGATAAACGTGCTTAGCAAGCAATGGGATTCTAGTCGACAATATCCATATATATATATAAAACAGAAATTGGGTATTTCTTGAAATTGGGTATTTCTTGAAATTGGGGTCGCCTATTTCACCATTGGGTTTCCCATTAAACATGCCAAAAAACTTGGATGATTTTGGGGTTTCCCATTGTGGGAAACCCCGTGTCGGTTTAAGGGGGAGGTTACAACAGACCTACTGTATGTATTTGCCGGTAAAGACGATGGTTTCCGTATATCAAAACATTGAGAATAGCAACATTGCCTTACAAAACTATGCAACTGTTCCAAACCAAACCATGCATGTGAGGATAGTTTTTTTTTGGGAAGGGTAGAGAAAAGTACAATACTTGTGTTTTGGAAAGAAAAGATCATGGTAGTGATGATAAACTTATCATGTTAAATACATTTCAATACCATTTGATACCATTTAGATTCAAAACCAAAATGTTCTTGTCTATAGGTTTGCATCGTGCCTAGGGATCTCGATATTTGTCCTTAAGCATTTGATTGTTGTCATCAGCATCTCATTCCTTCATTTGTTCCTTAATATTGGTGATATCATAGGGATATATGTCATTATTTGTCACAATATACCTGGATCTTCGATTACCACTTTTTTCTGCTCATAGCAGTTTTTCTTGGATTTACGCTCATTCTGACTTTTTATGTTCACTGAAGCACGTGTCTTGACGGACGGGTATTTACGCTTTTTTCCTGGATATTTACGTTTATTTCCCGGGAAAATATGGCTCCAAAATCCATGAAGTGCAAAAATGCCAAAAGTGGTGCAATTATGCTCATTTGGAAGAAAACCGCTCAAAAAGCAGAAATCTCTCAAACGAGCATTTATTTGTGCTTTTTCGAGGATACAGGTGTGTGTGTGTATATATATATTATATATATTTGCAACATATATTTGAGCATATGATTATGTGTACTTAGATTTATGTATACACAAAGTGTATTGGTTCTAGGTTCAAAGTTCAACTTCACCAGCGAACCAAGGCGCAACAGGAGTCCAAAAGGATCACCCTCTTTCGGATTCTGTTGTCGTCTCTTGGCCAACTTTGAACTGTCGCAATGCGGCACTCGAATCTGCTGAGTCACCGTGGTTTCTGGGACCGGGGCCGCCGGGGCCGAGGCTTTCAATCGTGATGGACGCCATTCTGGTTAGCAGCTTAAGATCCAGATCCAGTTGGTGATCCAATCATTGTGGTTCAAAGCAGAGCAAAACAGTGCAAAGCACCTGGTTCTCAGCTACTATATACACTAAATTATATTAGTCAGACATGTAATTAGTGTATGTATCTGATATATGACATATCGTAGTTCTATCATAGTATAGTATATACATTATATATATATATACACATACATATTATGTAAGTTTAAGTATGCAAATACATTGCAATCCCCAAAAGGATCTTTCAGTGTTTCTTCCAGCTTGTCAGACTTGTTTCTATTAGTGAAAGTTGGTATTGAATACATCAAAAATTGTACCAAACAATCCCCAGCGGAAGTTTCTGGCTGATCAGGTCCCACTTCTCATGTGGTCACCCTTTTCCTTCCAAGTGGATCAATGGTGGAGCCAACAGGCCCCGGAAAAAAAAACGGGTCAGGATGGCGAAAAGCGCTACAGCTTTTCGTTGGGTTTTTATTCAGCATGACTGGGCCAAAATATGCCTAAAAATCAATGGATATTATGGAGATGGTTTCATTTTATAGGGATATTTCATGGGATACAACATGATACAGCTATCCAACAATATCTGAGATGGATGTGCCTGAAAATGGGGGTATACGCTATACCCACGAAAATTGTCATTTGAATAGGATAATGATCATAAACCATGAGATGCTGGGGTACATTTTCATCAAACCCATTTATATAATGGAGATAGGTTCATGAGAAAATCTAATATCTAGCAATGGATTATTTTTGGGCGACTTAATGGAATTTAACCTGGAAATATGGAGAAGACATGCGATGAGATGATATAACCATCGGAAAAAAATAGCCCGCACCAATCATAGAAGATGAGGATATACTGATTGGATGAAATGGACAGATAATCATGAGGATTATGAATGTGTCTGAATGACTATGAATGATTATGACTGATTATGAATGATTCTGAATGATTATGCATGATTCAGAATTACTATGAATGTTTCTGAATGACTATGAATGAGTGCGAATGATTGTGAATGATTGTGAATGATTATGAATGAGTATGAATCATCATGAATGATTGTGAATGATTCTCTGAAGTGGGTTTGTCCAAACATGGAATGTTTCGGCAATTTTTATGGGAACTTCATGATAAGCAACGGGATGGATGAATGCTCACCGCTGGGCTGTTGATCGTTTGAGGGTCCCATCATGCTACGGTAGGAGATGATATGATATTAGGGGGGAACCCCGAATGCTCAAGCAACCAGGCTTTTTTGATGCAGGGTTGACATGATACTGTAGGATTGTTGTTGAGAACAGAGTAAGTCCAGATTTTTTTTTTGGAATCTCATGGTTTACCATCATTTTGTCATGAACAGTGTCGTAAATTTGCTGAACATTCCCCTGTTTAAGCCAATACCAGATATCATATATTGAGTTTGTGTTTATTCAATATGCCCATGAATGTGCCATCAAATCCCATTAAGCCTCCATGATACGCCCCATGTTTCATTTCAACATCAGGATGAACATGGTTGCTAAAAACATCTTTAAGTTGACATTGGGATTTACATAGGGGATTCCATACCCTCTGGTAAACAGCCACATAACTATGGAAAGATCCACCATTTTTCATGGGAAAATCCACTATTTCTATGGCCATGTTCAATAGCTATTTTGACATAACCAGAGGGTAACACAAAACCTAGGGATAAGAATGATATAACCATAGGAAAATGGTTAACCCTCCATTATTAACCAATATTAAACATCAAACCCCACCAAAAACCTCCACCATTTCCCCACCTTAAAAACCTGATCGGAGGTGGCGGCCTGGAGCCTGGATGCATCGGTGGCGGATTGGCTGATGATCGCCTGGCTCCGGGACGTACCTTGCCGTAGTTAACATGGTCCATTTATAGATCAAAATTTAATGGAAATTCCAGGATCCTAAATTGGAGGTACTGTACCATATTTTTGGCCATATTTTGTGGGGATATTCCCTTACATAGGCCTGAAAAATAGGCCTTATATATGGTTGGTACCTCCAATTTAGGATCCTGAAATGGCCATTGAAAAATGGACGATTTACCCATGAAACATGGATAACATGGTGAGACCTTCCATATGATGTTTTTCCCCACCTGCCAGGTGAGGGTTGTTAGATTTTATGTCAGTTGCCTCCTCCTCCTCCTCCGCCTCCTCCTGCCTCGTCCTCCTCTCCTCCTCCTCCTCGTCCTCCTCGTCGTCCTC
>Ga0126342_10018597_pt1 | contig 11894 bp, 6 predicted proteins | sample Cyp1metagenome_FD_92528 | JGI IMG/M metagenome (GOLD analysis project Ga0126342, IMG submission 92528) | Coral microbial communities from Lord Howe Island, Old Settlement Bay, Australia - Cyphastrea 1 metagenome | ecosystem: Host-associated > Invertebrates > Cnidaria > Coral ... | reverse complement strand
ATTCCAGCGGCCATTTTCACTGCTGCCAAAGCAGACACGGTTGTTTCAAATGTCCGTCAGGAACATCAAGGTGAAGTCAAGGCAGCCACAACGTGTAGCTGCTGATGCAACCCGCCAGTTAGTACCCATACCCATATTCATATGACTTTGGCCACCTGTTCCGCGACCAATGCAGCCAACTTCCAAGGGTACGGTTGAGCCAGCAGGGTTCTGAAAATGCCGCAGGTAGAGAGACCTGCCAGCGGAACATGTGGACGATGGGTTGCGGAGCAACACTTAAATGTACCAGTGCATCGTTTGTTCAGAGTATGCAGGTCCCAAAAGTTACCAACAACAGCAGTAGGTTTTTTCCAGTCTTCTCCGTATTGACAAAAATCAAAGATAACAAGACCAGGATCATATTTGCGGCGAAATTTCAGCATGGGAGGCATATACCAGATATAGCTAGTGGCAGGATTCTCAAGGGCATAGGGAATCGAATATTGTTGACAAAGCTCCAAAATACGAATCGAAAAACGCAGAAGCTGATTACCCTGTTCTACCTTGAATCTGTCACCTGCTGATAGCCAAGGAAATCCAAACAAATTGTCGTAATCACGCAATGGTCCAGGCCCCACATCATCCCATTTTCTAGCTTGTGAGAAGCTGGTGCAAGGCATGCCCAGCCATATGAAAGCAATCCTACGCTGCTGAATCCAGTGTACAATGGTATGCTCGACATCCACATGTAAAACATTGTGCGAAGGAAATAGACAAATATCAATGGGAAAAGCGGGAATATTGTGAAAATTCAATCTATCAGTAATGCGAGCTGTACCAGAAAAAATTTCGAGGCAGAATCTCTCAGGCAATAAACTGATCGAGAAAACATCCATCCAACCTAGGTTCATGGCAGTCGAGGGGTCACTTGGCCCTTGAGCATTCTCTCCATGTTTGCTTGCGACCACTGACAATACTCCATGTGACTTGGTGACAAAGTTGCCATCAGTCGTTGGATCTTCCCCACCTTCCCGTACCTTCGCACGCTTTGATCGGTATGCCATCGACCTCTGATCTTCACGGCCTGAGCATCTCTTTCTCCACTGTTCAGGTCCTCTGACGCTCCTCCATGACGAGTTTGATAAGGGTGCAAACTTTTGATGTTGAGCAACTCTCCCACGCTCTGAAAGCACTTCCTGTACTCTGCTGCAGAGAATGGGTAGATGAAGTCGTCCTTGTTGTTCAACTTGCTCACCCGGGCCATCATCAAGGGACCGAGATACTCTCGGCCTGGAGAATTCAGAGGCACTGAATTGTCGAAGATCCCCACCTTGTCTGGCTTGAGGTCCTGGCTGTCCCTGACAATCACGGAATGCCAGCGATACTGACGACCTGCACTGCGAACTGGAGGAACTATGTCTCGTCCTCGTAGCTCTATGCTCTCGCCAGGTCTGAGGTACGTGTCGTGGTCCACCATGAGTTTCAAGGACATCAGTTTCTTTCCTTGAGCAGCCATGGCCATTGCCATTCCACAAGCAATCAGACGAGGCAAGGGTAGTCGGCTTTGAGGAGGACGTTCTCGCCTCCATCCCTTCAAAGCCCGCCGGCACCGCACCAAAGTGCCTTTGAGATGGATCTGCTCGAACTCCACCGCGGCAACCACTTTCTCTCCCTCCGCCGCCGAGCCTCCATCTAGAAACAGCACGTCCAAGAAGTCTACAAGAATGTCGTCCACGTTGCTGTGAACTGGCCATCCCAATCCGCTGGCCCGGCAAAAACTCTCGAACTTCGCCAGGTACTGTCGATATTGATGTTGCACCTCCTTGGACACTGAACGGGTCTCCAGCATGGTAAGAAGCTTCGATTGGGCCCTCTTTCCCAACATCTCTACAGGCTCCATCACCATACGACCAACCACCCTTCGAGGTGGAGGGGCAGCTTTCACTGGAGTATCCTTCGGCTTCAAGATGCGAGACGTCGACGGCTTGACCGTCGGCTTGCTCGAGCTCGAGCTGCTTACATTCATCTTCTTCACCACCTTCGGCTTTGGTGTGAGGCACCTCTTCGGATTCATCTTCGTGGGCGCTATCAGCAAACTGCCGGTAAGCACCCGGCTGGATCTGGCCTCTTGAGGGGCCATCGGCTGGATTGAGTTCTGAGGGCAGCCAACGTAGTCGGAGACCCAGCCCGGCAGCAAGAGACAAAGCTGCCACCTGCTGTGTAATCCGGAGCAGCCGAAAATTCTTTGCTCTGCCCTTGGACACTGCAAGTGCCAAAGAAAAATTGTCTACTAATATGACATGTTTCTTGTTCCGACTGTGACTTGACCGCGAGAGACGGCGGAGACAAATGATGAGAGCGCGGCCCTCCTTCAGTGTGATGTGTTCATGACTGCGCCACTTTCCCATCAAAACAGTTTTCCAAAGCGAAGGACGCAGCAATCGACAATCAACCTCTGGGAAATCTTCATTAAGTTTGACAAGATCGTCATCATAATCACCATCATGTCCCAACCCTGTTACTGTAATGGGGTCACAAACCGGATCCCTCTGAAGAGCCCGCCTGCGTGGTGCCCACTCCTCAGGCCCCAGGCGCTTGAATCTCCAGCGCTCGTTCCACCTGCCCAAGCGTTGTGCAGATGCACCACCAACACGCTGTTCACAAATACCAAAACCATCAGGACTGGCATCAGCGCAGGTGATAACATCCGACCAACCACGTTTGATGTCAGCAAAGAGCAATGGAATGAGACCTGAGAAAATAATACACTCACGCGACTCTTGCTTATTGAGCATCCGAGGTTCACAATTGCTCTCAATAAAATCATAGCAACGTCGAAAAACTGACATGCCGGATCGGTTCAATGTAGAGAAAAACATTGCATGTCCCAACAATCTTCTCATAATATCAGGGGAAACCACATGTGAAGCAGCATGTTCGAAAGCAAATTTGAGGTCCCATGCGCGTCGATTTGTCATCCGCACATGTCCCGCCTCTCCGTCCACCAGCCCACCCAATGTCTCGAAGTGATGGCTGGCAGGGGCGTCCTCGTGAATACAAAATCCCATGTTGCCGAGTTCATCGACAATCGCTTGCTTACCGTGTTCACAGCGATCCCGTTCGAGAGATAGGCAATGAATATTGTCACAATAAGGCATGCTATATATACCACCTTCATGGAGGAGAGGAGGAGGACGTGCATCAAGGAAGAGCTCACCCTCTGTAATGTCCAGGCTACGCAACACGGCATCCTGATGAATATGCTGTACCAAGTAGAATGACCAGGAAAATCCCATAGGCAAAACATTAACACAAGGAGAAACCATGGTACCATCATCCCCAGTATACTGACCTCCCGATACCCACCTGGCATCGGCTCCTGAGATATCAAACTCAAAACAGAAGAACTCCATCATCTCAGTAGGAATATGCACACCGTAGAAACAATCCTGGATGTCGGCTCCCCCCAAGAATAGTGTAGCATCGTTAGGCAAGTCCACTTCCGCAAGACTTGCAAGGCTTCCCAATTCTGTATGAGGTGAAGGTTTGAACAACAAGTTTGTCTGACGACAATCCAACACAAGTCTTTGACGTTGCTGAGTCACCCCTCCAATATTTTTGGGCTTCTTGCTGACAGTAAATGCACCTACCCTCCCCCGGCATCGATTGACGAAAGAAAGAATCCCACAACCATACATCATCCTAAGAAAAGTAAGGTATTTGGATCTATCCTTCAGCGATGGGTCACTGTAGGGCTTAAGGTGGGCGCAATCCCTAGAAATACTTGTCCAAATATCAGGGTCCTGCAGCATGACACCCTCAAAGTTATCCACGACCCCCTGAAGGGAGCTATCAAGCGCCGATCGCAACTCCACGCCAGCTCCACTTCCATCAGGAAGCGACAAACGCTCCAGCTGCAATGGCACCACGTCACCAACGCTAACCTCTGGTTCAAAATAAGCAGAGGCAGCCACCCGGAGCGCCTTAAGTGCTCCCGAGTCAGTTGCAGTGGGTGGGGCACCCATAGTTCGAACTGCAGACAGGATCGAAGTGATTGCCTCCCTCTGTAATAAAGGCAACCCATCCAAACCACCCACAGCCTCCACTGTGGGGAACCCAGAGGTCCCAAAGAAAAGCGAATTCAAACTGTCAATGGCCTGGTTAGCTCTCTCAGCAATCCTTGCCCGACACAAAATTCTCCTTGAAGTGGCCCGACACAAGCTATGCTTTTGTACAGCATCGACCCTCAAACGAGGCAATGGAAAAATGTCCCTATTGCGATCATCAGGAGTCGGCTCATGAAAAATCGGGCTGCTCCATCGACTTCTCATCTTCGCAGTGTCGAAAAAGCGCAAGAAACAGTGATGGCCACACCGCCAAGCCACCACCAGCGCAAAAGCTCTCACGCAGCACCCCCCCCAGCTTTAGCAGGGGGAGGATTTTTGGGTTGTACTGGTACTGGTTGACCTTTCTTGCCACCTTTTCCCAAGCTAGTCGCCTCGGAGAGCTTCCTCTTCTCCTTCATGATCTGACTTTGTGCTTGCATCTTCTTACTGACGTGGTCAGTCAACGATGGGACGACAATCCCGCCACCCATCTTGTAGGTCTCTCCAAGATAGTGTTCAGCTCCAAGATATGATGGAGCACCTGGGGAGCCCGAGTGAGCATCTGCCAGAAGCTGTCTCCTGCGGCACACCAACTCCATGCAAGCCAGATTTGCAATGTTTAATGAGTCATAGCACAGTGCAGTGTCTAGCACTCTTGCAAGGAGCTGGTCTTCATAGACCGACCTATCCCCTGGAGGGATGCCAGCTGAGTTGATCCATATATGGTGTTGTGCAGTAGCACTTTCAGCGATACCTGACACAGCACGCACATAGTCCAGTGCTGTCCTCGGTTCCAATGGCCAATCGTCAAATTCAGTCTGAGATAATTCACGAACTGATTCCCTGAAGTTACGCTGCCTCTCTCCATTAGAAGCATAGCGTACCTCAAGGGTTCTGACGTCCTCGGCCACGGACTTCTCAACACCATCAGAGCTTTCAGCTGACCTCGCCAGGAGTATACGGTCATCACAGAAAGCAGCAACCGCATCGTCCGTCAATCGTCGAACCAAGCATGGGCGCTCAACATTGTCAGTACCCGTAATGTTGCACAAGCCATAGTCGCCAAGGGTAACCAACTCCGGTCCCGGAACTACACGCTCTCCAATCTTACGACCAACCACCATTTCACCCAGCACCCAGAACTGAACTGGAGCAGGCCCTGCAGGACCAACCCCCATACCACCAGCGCCTGGAGCAGGAGCTGCAACGCCAGCCCTGACACCACCAATGCCTGCAGCTGCAGGCGCAGCGGCTAGCCCGCGTGCAGCTCGAACCAACTGTCCCTCTGCACGACCTTGGTCCATGAGACGAGTGAGCTGCTGCATAGTCATGGGAGCAAATCCATACACCCGATCACCTCTAAGGCCAGCGGGGAGAGCCCCGTTTGCACGCCCTTGCCAAACACGAGTGATATCTCCATTCACGCCCGGATCCAAAACCTCTGAGTAAACGTCGAAGTCAGGGGTCCCTATGATAAATTCACTTCCCGGTGCATCTACCACATCCAGAATGAGTCTGCAATGTACAACTTGTGGTGGGCCTTCGCCATAATCCACATATGCAAGGTCGCCAATGTTCAGATTCATCCTTCAGTCAATTGAAGCCCTTTGGGAACACCGTAAACTCCGAAACCCCCTTTCTTGCCCTTGACTCCTACAGAGAACTCGTGGCGCTTGCCAGACTCTGAGTCTCGATATGAGAATCGAAATGCCAGGGCTGCGTTGGAGCACACCAAGAGGCACCCCAAAACGCAACCAACCAACACCAACACGTTCCCCAGCCACCCTACCTCAGAGCTGCCAGATGTGTTGCAATTGCACTGGCACTTACAGGGCACCGACTCCAACTTCGGTGGATATGTGGACCACTCCCTCGCAAGCCAGCCTAGAACGAAGCTCCCTATGGCAGCCGGGGCAAAGAGAGGATGGTCCATGGGGATAACAACCAGATTGAACTTGAGAACAAAAAGACGGCAGCATGAGTCACCACTTCCATGATGCGTCAAACACCTGTGAACAGGAAAAATATGTAACTGTATGTATATATACATATGTATATATATATATATATATGTATATATATATATATATCTGTGTGTATATTTTCACAAAATAGGGCACCCAAAGTATCCTACTTTTGCATCATATTCATGATCTTCGGTTGCGATGTTTGTTGCAACCCTTTCTTGGAGATGTTGGTGACAACCTTTCACTGGAAAACCATGCTGCACTGTCCTTGGAGGAGAGCGCCTGTTGCACATCGGAAGTCCAAATCAGTTGAATGCCAAGCCTCAAAACATTCAAAACCAAATCGGGGAGAGAGTCTCTTCAGCTTTTGGTGAGGCTTTCACCATTTTTGTGAATAGTGAAGGGATCAACGACAATTTAAATCATCAGGAACCCATCATAAACCACAATTAGTAAACCAATGTAAACCATAATAATTAGTACCCTCTGGTAAACTAACATAGCTAGTGAAAATGGCCATAGTGGATTTACCCATTAAAAATTGTGATTTTCCATAGTTTTTTTTGTATGTCCACCAGAGGGTAACCAAGAACAAGCCATCATAAAGGCGTCATACCAAATGACTCCTGGGTCTTCTAGGTTTGTAGGTCCCAGTTACCCTGACATCACCTGGAACCTTCATGGACCTTCGGGCCTTCGGGTGCTGTTTTTCGCAGGTCTGGCAGCGCCATAGCTCTGCACACTGTACAAGGTGTGTACCCTCAGGTCATCAAACATGGCTCGACAATTCTCGCACCAAATATATAGAGGTTTTCATATATGGGAATCCAAATCGAACTGATAAATGATTAAAATGTCGGAGTTTCTAGCCATTTGAGACTGGAGGGTAATTCACATTGTTTAAATGAAAACATATCAGCGGTAATTCGTCATATCTCGTCACTAGGAGCGGTAGTCTGCATTGATCTTGACATATTCCGTGGTGAGGTCGGATCCTAATACCTTGGATGCGGAGGCTCGGAGGCTACCTTGGAGTCCCAAACTGGCAAAAAAAATTGCATCAGAATCCTGAACGTAAAGCATTCTAAGCTAACTTAGCTAAATTATGCTAAGTTCATGAAATGCAGCAATCCCTGAATATTTTGAGGAACTCTTGGCTACACTAAAGATTCGAAATTGCAAAATCATTGCTCTGGTCTGGTGCGTGTGCACGCTTGCTTGCAAGGCCAACCTGAAATACCCCTTGTTGAAGGGAAACAAAAAAAACCAAACATATCCAAATCATGTTCAACTCATTTTTTTGCTGAAAAACCCCGCCTTTGCACAAAAAACAACTAGACAACCTGCAATCATAAATTTGTTTGTCATTCCGCAACCTCACAGAGTAACCAAGAATTTCAGGTGTAAAACCAACATGTTTTTTCCCCAAACCTCTTGGTCCAAACCATTTGGGGGTGCATCCCACGTAGTAAGTGGCATGAAGTGGCCCATGTTCCGTGTTGACCCGATGTATATTCAACATAAAATTGGGTTATAATATCTGGTTGGTGGTTTCAACCCCTCTGAAAAATATGAAAACCAGTTGGGATGATTATTCCCAACTGACCCGGAAATAAAAAAAATGTTCCAAACCACCAACCAGATATGCCATCTGATCAGTACCATTTTTTTTTGTTTTCTCTCTCTCTCTCTCTTCATGTCCATCCCGATGATCCATCCCGATGATCCATCCTCTTCAATGTAGAGGTTATTTGGGACATCACCATGCTCCACAAATCATGAAAGTAAATGGGCCATCATGGTGCCATCACCGTACCATATCGAATTATATCGATATCTACCTGGGTATGTCTGAAACTAGGTTACCCATGTTACCCCCAATTCCGGACTAGAACCTCACATTTTCCCCATTAAAAAAAATCTTTCTGGGTATCCGCTATTCTCAGCCAAACCCATGTTGACAAACAAGTTACCACAGCGGTGCCGGAACCTCCTCCGCCCAGAATCACTTCCACATCTACCACTCGTCGATGTTCAGGGTATGGGAGGTCACCTGAAATTACCAGGTGCCCCAGGAAACTAAATCGCTAAGTTGTTTGAATAACTCCAGAAGCCACTGCTTTTGATGTTAGGGTATGATACATATATGGAACTATTTAATGGGGTTTAAAATCCAGCTTATAATTTGGAACAGGGACAGAACCACCTTAGTATGATCAATTGGTTCGAAAATAAAGCTACCAGTAGTACCGCACAAGGCGGTGGCGGAAGTTCCAAAAATAGGAAACCTATAGGAGAGGCTGGTTGTTGTGAATCACGGATGGCAGAGCGAATCCACTGATGGACCGACAGGTGGTTGGAGCTGTGTTTTTTGGAATGGCTGCAATGGTAGAAGTGGTCACCTTACCGCAACTGCTGGATGTAGTGTGGTGTAGTGCAGTTGTAGTTGCAGCTGTAGCCGTAGTTGTAGTGTAGTGTGGTGGAGCTGTAGCTGTAATGTAGTGTAATTAATTCATTGGCAAGTGCAGTTGCAGTTGTAGCCGCAGTGTGGTGTAATTAGTGCAGTGTAGTGCAGTGTAATGTCGTGTAGTGTTGTGTAGTAGTGTGGTGTGCTCATTCGGATTTTCCATTGAAGTCAGGACGATCATCCTGATGAACTCATACAGATGCCCATGGCTCCAAAACCATACCTGTGAACCACGCATAGTATATCATCTCTCTCTCTCTCTCTCTCTCGCTCCAGATATACTATCTATATTTACTTATCGTGGTCAAAAGCTATATTTATCTTAGCTTAATCAATACACAACTATATCCCACATCTAAAGATGATTTCCCCATACAAACAACTGTCATGTCCACAACAAAGATTCCATGGTTTTCACCCAGGAACAGTTGGCTGCGGCGAACTTCAGATGTCCACTGAGCCGTCGTTCTTTCTCGGTGTCCAAGCGGAATTGACCATCCTCAAAGATGGTTTCACCACCTGGGCTGATTTGATGTCAACATGTTGAGAACTAAGCATATTAACAAACAAGGTGATATATATATATATATATCTCTCTCTCCATGTGATGCAAAAATCAAGAAAGACGTAAATATGATATAATATATATATATAATGAGATATGAAATGGTATGATATGAAATGACATGATATGAAATTGAAACTTATTGGCACACAGTGCATAAATACAAAAACACAAATATATCCGCATATATATATATGTATATATATATATATAATTTAACTGTGGTAGCTAGTAAATGGTGTGCCTAATGGTTTGCCTTATGTATGAATAGTAAGCTATGCTTAACTCTAATTGATGAAAATACTTGGTAGCAAAAAACAGGATTCACCAAGGATGCTTGTGAATTATGGTAGTGGGTAAGAAATCACAAAGTTTGTTTGGAATCGTAGCTGATTAGTTGGTGACCTGTCAGTTTAATCAATTAATCTAACAATTTGGAATCAGTGAATTAGCATGTCAAAGTAGTTGGTAATTAACCGTTCTGTTCAAACTAGTCTAAATGACACTAAATATTGAATACATGTTCATACTCAAAAAGACAACATGTTTGATACCGATGGCACATCAGATATGATGAAGATGTTATCAGCGGGACATGAAAGATTCAACCATCAATACATTGGGAGTTGCCCTCCTGCAAATTAAGATAAATTAAATGACGTTAACAACGAATATCAATGTAGTTTGTTTTCCTATGGGTGCTCTGGTCTTGAGCAAACGGCATATGATGAATAATTTGGTGATGATGGAGGTAATAGTTGGTGCGTGACAACTTTGATGGTGATGATGACGATGATGATAATGATGACGATGATGATCATGCTGATGATGATGACGATGATGATGACGGTGATGATGGTGATGATGACGATGATGATGGTGGTGATGATGGTGATGACGATAATGATGATGATGATGATGATGACGATGACGATGATGATGATGGTGATGATGATGATAATGATGACGATGATGATGATGATGATGAGGATGATGAAGGTGATGATGCTGACGATGATGATGAGGATGATAATGATGGTGATGATGATGATGGAGATGGTGGTGATGATGATGATGGAGATGGTGGTGATGATGATGATGACGAGGATGATGATGGTCATGATGATGATGATGATGACGAGGATGATGATGGTGATGATGATGACGATGATGATGATGGTGATGATGATGTTGATGACGATGATGATGGTGATGGTGACGGCGATGATGATGACGATGATCATGATGGTGATGGTGATGATGATGATGGTGATGATGACAATGATGATGATGACGCCGAAAATTTGTGTTGATTGATAAATGACGGCTGGCAAATGACTCATGATAGATGGTGATGTGATGGTGCTCATCATCATCATCATCATCATCATCATTATCCCCATGAAAGTCGTAACACTCTTTCGTTGTTTGTTCGACGGTGCGCGCCTATTTTGCAGACGCAACCCTCCGCCATTATCGCGCCAGACGCGCCCAGTGTCTGACCAACCTTGCCGATCAAACGTCCAACATTCGGGTCGTTTCCTCGGGTGGAAGGTTCGGCACCCCAAAACTGACATGTTGGGCCATTTAGGGAAGATTCCCCGAAACATTCACCATCAATTCAGTGACATCACATTGAGCTCGTTATAATTCACCCAAGTACATATATTATCCCTCTGAAAAATATGAAAGTCAGTTGGGAAGGATTATCCCATATATTATGGAAAATAAAAAATGTTCCAAACCACCAAACAGTTTTCAAGAAATCAAAGATTTTTGTGTTTGAATCATTTGGAAGCTATTGTGAATCATGAAACTAAAAGAATGCATTTTCCTTGGAGGATTCTGACATCTGCCATCTGGTGCCGAAACAGCTTGGCACTGATGGGTCCGTGTGGATTCCCAGAAGGTACAGGATCACAATTCCCTTCTGTCATTCAGGTGGCATAAATCAAACAGGTTGTCACACCCCAAAATTTCATTTTTTGAACAAAGAAAAAGAAATGACGATGAATCATTTTCTGGGCGTGTAGCAGCCCTGAAAAAACAGAAAAACATAGTAAAACTTTAAATTGTAGTGGCAAATAAGTTTCTAGTAATGATGGCAAATCCACCATTTATAGATATTTTTCTCATTGAAACCTTCATTTGCAGGTTTCCCAGCCACAAAAACATTCGGCAAGTCGCCGGCCACGGCAGATTTGAAGAGGGGTCCGTTCACTACCGCTTTGCCCACCTCAACGGTGCGCCGGAGATGAGATGATCTTCCATATGCCACACCATAATACCATTTCACTATCCTATATGGATTTATGATATCTCACTCATTTTTACATCTGCCATAAATCCATATAAGATAGTGAAATATCATTTGCCACACCACCATATAGCCATACCACCATAATATCATTTGCATTTTTTACATCATTTGCCAAAAAAGGTAGTGAAATGATATTATGTACTCTCCATAGGTTACGATTGTAATTGGACTTGGGTAAAGAATGGCATTTCACTAACCTGAAATGGTGGGTTGGGGGTAACTCCCGGAATCCTAGCCTCCAGTGAGGTAACATTTGGTAAAACTGTTGATGGAAACTATCTATCACCGGTGTGTTTTCTAGACTTAGGTTGAAAGCCTCAAACCAAGTGATGAAAGTTGTTTTCTGGTTGGTGGTTGACCTATCCCTCTGAAACAAGATGAAGCCCACGAACCCGAATGCTCACACGTATGTTAATGGTACAGATGTCAAAACACATGGTTATGCAGTCACGCACAATACCTTTCTGCAATAGTTTATTTGAACAGTCTT
>Ga0126342_10018596_pt1 | contig 11895 bp, 11 predicted proteins | sample Cyp1metagenome_FD_92528 | JGI IMG/M metagenome (GOLD analysis project Ga0126342, IMG submission 92528) | Coral microbial communities from Lord Howe Island, Old Settlement Bay, Australia - Cyphastrea 1 metagenome | ecosystem: Host-associated > Invertebrates > Cnidaria > Coral ... | reverse complement strand
GGTGTGTTGGCGGCATTCTAACTCTAGTATGAAAATCTATGGGGTATAAAGCGAACATATGTTCACAGAGCCCATGAACACATATGATATTTTATGATCATATGTACACATTCTAAGTTTGCCAGATTTGGCCCCAAAACGACATAAGGGTGCTCAAATATGATAAATCCGTACGGTGTGTTGCCACATTCTAACTCTAGTATGAAAATCTATGGGTTATAAAATTGTCTTCTGCGGTAAGATTTTGGCCGCGGTGTCGTTCCGTATTTGCCGTATGTAAATTCCAAAACGGAGTTCTAAGTTTCAATCCGTCATTATAAGTCTCATCAGGCCTCATCAGATTTCATCATGTCTCATCATGTCTCAGTATGTCTTATCATGTCTCATCATGTCCCTTTATGTTTCACCATGTTTCCTCACATCTCATCTCACGGTATCTCATGTTTTCGTATCTCATCATATTTTTGCGGTCTCGCCTTTTCACATCCCTTCAACCACATCCCATCCCATCGCATCATATGATATCTTCTCCCCTCTCATCATCTTCTGCCATCATTTTCCACAGTCATCCCGCTTCTTCGGCCCAGTGAAAAACCATTACCCCTTTGCATAGCTTTCGTCCACCCCCCGGGGCCCTCAAGTTGGTTTGATCATTCTACTGAGAACATTGCGGACATGGCTGTTGCAAGTTATTGGCTTTGGCCCGCCAGGTGTTGTGCCTGCTTTCTGGCGGGCTTTTGATGGATTCAGCAACTGGAGCTTGCCCAGTCGAAAGGCCAACGAGGGTTGTCAGGATTAATCCAGTGGGGAAAAAGGCATTCATGCAGCTACAGTAAACTGAATACGCACATACATGCTAAGCAGGTTCGCGGCTGTGGTATACGCTTGTCCCCCCTTCTGGGAAGAAAGAAGGAATCAATTTTTACTGTTTTTACCGTGGATGTTGGTAAAATCTTCGATGTTTACAGTTTTTAGCGCGGATGTTGTTGAAATTTTTGATTTTTACATTTTTTTACCGCAGAAATTGGTCAAATTTTCGATTTTTACATTTTTTCTGCGGATGTTGATATTGGTAACTTGTTCGATTTTTTCCTTTTTTGCCAGCCACTTGGTATTGCTCTACCACATGTCGAACATTTAGCGATCGAGCCGTTGAGTTCAAGCACAGACCCCACCCTTCCCCTACAAAACGCTACGTTGAAGAGATGAAAACAATTGTCACCTTGAGTCATTTTTGAAATTCACCACCCTCGGAGGCCCTCGACCTTGGCTACAAAGCAATAAAATACGAAAAAAAACTGGCATGTCGAGTCATTGGAAATTTTGCGCCCCCCAACCTTACAAAATAATACATTCAACACATGAAAAAAACTGGCATGTTGAGTCGTTCAACATTTTTCGCTTTTTAAATTCACCACCTCAGCACTACAAAACAATACCTTCAACATATAAAAATACAGGGTAAGTCATTTTTTTTCGTTACCGGCCCGCCAACACAAACAATATGCTCAACATATGAACAAAGCAAGGCATTCAACATATGAACGAAGTTGGCATGTTGATTTACACCCCATGCCCCCCCACAAAACGCTACGTTCAACATATACGAACCAACTTGGCATCTTGAGTCATGTTTAAACTGTCCTTTCCTTCCCGTACAACAAAACAATACGTTCAACAAAGAAAGAGTCGTGACATTTCGAGTCATTTTTCAATTTTGCCCCCCACGACTCGTCTACAAAGCAACAAGTTTAACATATGAAAAAACATGAGATGCCGAGTTATTCTTGAGACTTACCCTCCCCCGACCCTACAAGCAAAAGGTTCAACATATGAAGAACGTTGACATGTGTTATTCCCCACGCAGGTTTACCTGTATGGGGTTCTTACTCCTTTCAAAGGGTTGCATGCCTGGGCCGCATGATTTTACGCTTGTCTTCCAGGTGTCTCCTTATGCTGTTGCATGATGGTACGCTTGTCTTCCACTTGTCTCCCACATCTCATACAATGGGAAAAAATAGCGCTTTCCCTGAGAGATGGTAGATTTTTCCTTTTCTACCTTGTCTCCTGCCAAAAAAATTAAAGCAATACCTGAAAGATACCCTAGAAAACGGTAAAGAAAGAAAACCATTTTTACCGGATGTGCCTGAAGATACCGTAGGCAGAAACACAACCCTTAACCACCACAGTATGCATGCCTGCAGCATGCGTGTATACATACGAAATATACACAATGTGAATACATACAGTACATATACGAAAGCTAGCACAGTGGTTTTTCACGTGAATCCGGTCTTGGAAGCAGATGGTCATGGGTTCAAATCCTGCCGTGCTGACTCTCGACATTCAGTCCTAACCATATCAAAACCCCATCATGTTTCCAAGTCATACGACCTTAGCTTTCGTGTACCTGATTCTGTAGGACTTATCCTGACCCTCCCAGGTACTTGCCAGCACTCTTTTTGAACTGTTTCAAAAGTTCCAAAGATATTTGGGGTGTCGTCGCGCAGGTGTGCTATATCAGTTGGAGCGGGCCTCATCAAGGACCGTTGATTTCGCTCTCAATGTGTCCCTTACACCTGAAGTGGAACTACAGTTTGTTTGGATGGAAAATAAACACAGCATGCGATGCCACCTTTGTTTTTCCTGCGCCGCGCCAACATTTGTTGTGAAGCGAAGTGCAACCACAATGACTGCAGCAACCAAGTGGTTGGACTTTCTTTGGTCTCCCTAACTAATTCTCCAAGGTGGAGACTTCAAGATACAGAGTATAATGATTGCACTGACTATGGTTACATGAGCACTTTGTGGTGACACGAATACTTCTCCCACCCTCACAGTTGATGATTGCGAGGTGTTTTTTAGCTGGAGTACTTTGGTCAGCTGGACTAGAGCAAGGTTGCAAAAATGATTAAATTTGCAGCCATGTGATCATTTGCAACCCGCAAATTGCTAGGATTGAAGGCGCACATTGATCGTTATCGCAACAGTCCTGCTACTGAACAGCATTACTTTAACTCATCCAGGCATTTTGCGAGGGCTTTGTGCATGACCGTTTTGCCAACATAGTGCCACACATGATGTCATCCATTCGTGAAGACAAACGGTCGGCTGTCGCAATGAGCTAACGACGAACGGATATAGACCGTATAGATGGAAGTTGTCCCGTTGTCCGATTGTCCCGTTGTCCCATCCTGAGTACAGAAGGTATATGCTACAGGGAGATCTATCGGCGCATGGGCGACTCCCCTACCGAGGTCATGCATCCAGATGCCTGACACTGAACGCCAAGACTTAGCGGTTTGGAAAGTCGCAAAAAACGCAAAGGAACTTGACAGAACTTGACATTTCAGCAGGTCATCAAGAAGGCCTTGTTTTAGAGCTGACGCTGGCTGACGCTCATGTCATCGGCTCCGCTGGATTACTTGACCCTCTATTTCATGTAGGTCAGTGTTTCGTCGCAGGGTGGATTTGAAAGTTATTGAGTTGCTTCTGTTTGAGAACAAGCTTCAGAAATATATTCTCTATGTCTTGTCGAACATATTAATGGACTTGATGAAGTGGAACTTTGTTGGAAATTTGCTTTTATTTTTTGGAGCAAGTGGGGAAGGTTTGTTCCTGAAAGCTCCTGCGAGGGTTTTTCCCAAAGAACTGCTGCTAAATTCAAATTTTCACTTCGTGTAAAAGCTCCTCCGTGCAAAGACTTCTAAAGCTTCTCTGTGTACGAGCTCCTCTGTGTAAAGACTTCTCTGTGTGTAAAAGCTTCCTTGTGTAGAAGTCCCTCTATGTAAAAAAAAGCTGTGTAAAAGCCCCTATGTGTAAAGACTTTCTGTGGAAAACCTTTGTGTGTAAACGCGCCTGTGTGTAAAGACTTCGCTGTGTAAAAGTTTCGGTGTGTAAAAGCTGGTCTGTGTAAAGGCTCCTCTGTGGAAAGATTTCTCTGTGTAAAGACTTCTCTGCGTAAAAGCTTCTGTGTGTAAAAGCTTCTCTGTGCAAAGGCTCCTCTGTGTAAAGATTTGTCTGTGTAAAAACTTCTCTGTGTAAAGACATTTCTATGTAGGAGCCACTCTGTGCAAAGACTTCTCTGTGTAAAAGCGCCTGTGTGTACAAGCTTCTCTGTGTAAAAGCTCCTCTGTGCAAAGATTTCTTTCCGTGTAAAAGCTTCTGCGTGTAAAAGCTTCTGTGTGTAAAAGCGTTCTGTGTAAGACTTTTCTGTGTAAAGACTTCCCTGTGTAAAAGCTTCCGTGTGTAAAAGCCACTCTGTGCAAAGGCTTCTCTGTGTAAAAGCTCCTGTGTGTGCAAGCTTCTCTGTGTAAAAGCTCGTGGGTGTAAGAGCTTCTGTGTGTAAATGCTTCTGTGTGTGAAAAGCTCCTGTGCGTAAAAGCTATCTGTGTAAAGACGTCTCTGTGTAAAAGCTTCTGTGTGTAAAAAAGCTTCTTTGTGTAAACGCTTTTGTGTAAACCCGTCTGTGTGTTAACGTTGTTTCTGGTTGAAGAACTCAAAGAACACGTGAATAGCAGCGCCCGTTCAAAAATTGAACACCAAAAGCGTACAAAGTGCTGCAATTTGCAACATTTTGCATTGTAAGGTGGCAAGAAACCGTGTAGATACCAAAGTTTTAGTCCCCGAACGTGGCTAAAACGATGTTATTTACAAGGTTTCGTGCACGTCCCGATTTTCCACTTTTGGAAGAACGCATAAATACCACCGTTTTTTGCATTCATCAAGACAAGAAAAATGGTTCAAAAACTGCAAAACATTATGTAATTTATAAGCTTTTGGCGCCGTCACGGGCAAAAAAACTGTGTAAATACTAGGGTTTCAGCGTCCAAAAGTAGCCAAGTCATTGCTATTTACAGTGTTTCGTGCCTTCCACTTTTTCTTGACATTGCAAACATCATGTAAATATTAGCATTTTTTGCGATCAACCCGCCAAAAAACGCTGTAATTTATAGTGTGTGTTTTTTTTTTTGCTGCGTATTTAGAAACATTGGCATTTGCAGTTTTTGGTTTGTTTCCAACTTCAAGAGTATGAGTATTTACAGCATGTTCTGCTTTTTTGCATTGTTCCCGCAAAAGAGGTTAAACGTGAAAATGCTCTAATTTACAATATTTTTGTTGCTCTCGGAAAGCCAAAAATCGTCCGAAAAATTGAATGTAGCAATCCACAATCTTCTTCATTTTCGAGTTAGCTCAAAACATGTAGCTGACTCAATTTCAGAAGGGGTGATGTGTTTGACTTTGATGTTGTGCCGCTGTCTAAGCAGATTTGGCCCAAAACGTGGATGCAACAGGGGTACCATCTCTTTTAAACGAATCATGTGGGACTGAGCCTGGCAATTGAACACATTGGGAAGCAATTTGCAGGCTTGCTCAAGTGGAACGAGCTACCTCAGCAACACCGCGCTCGCCCAAACACATCGGTCTAGCTCGATGGCATCGAGCTGGCTCAATTTTTTGAACGAAAAAATGAAAAAAAAAACGAAAATTGAGCCCGCTATGTCACTTTGAGTCTGAGCTGGCAAGCGAATGTGAAAGTAGAAAACGAATTCATAATATGTATTGGCCGGGTTGATGACGGACACCGAGCTGGCTCAAGGGTATGTAGCTGGCTCAATTTTTTCGTTTTTTTCTTTTTTTTCGTCAAAAAAATTGAGCCAGCCACGAGGCGCTGAGCGCATAACGAGCGCTGAGCGCATAACGAGCGCTCACCGCGCAACTTTTCCGATGCAGCCTTTGCAGTTCCAACAAAGACAGTTACTGATTAATTCTTGCACCATATGAGATAAGATATACATATGTATACATATAAAACCCCAACCGTACAATTATGGTCAAGGTGAGGCAATACTAGTTCTCTTGAGGGAGGCCCGTACCCGTGAGCTGGAGGGAAATTGAGAAAAGTAACTTTCGAAAAAATGTGTCAAAACCGCACTTTTTTCGTTTTTAGGTACCTTCAAAACGGGAGGGGTAATGCTCTTAGAGATGGCCCGCCACAGCGAAACACAACCCAGCTGGAAGTTTCGCCGGCTGAACCCTGTAGAAAAACAGCTCTGCCAAGGAGTTAGGCCCGCCACAGCGAAACACCCCCCAGCTGAAGGTTTCGCCGCTCTGCGGGACACGCCTCCCGGTGCCTAAGTTCGCCTATTGAACCCTGTAGAAAAAAAATTGGGGGCAGCTGCCAAGGAGCTGGGCCCGCCACAGCGAAACACCACCCAGCTGAAGGTTTCGCCATCTTTGCGGGACACGGCTCTCGGCGCCGAACATCGCCTTCTGAACCCAAGCACCATGCAGCTGTCAGTTTCACCTGGCTTCGGGCGCGCTGGCTCCGGAACATCAGTTTTTCTTTGACGCGCTCCCCTTGCTGGGTCGGCGGATGAAAGGCCAGAAAACTTTGGATGCGTTGTGTGGATATGCTTTTGGTTTGTATTGCTGCAAGTTCCAAGGTTGGAGACGAATGCAAACCTTTGATCTTCAAAGATGGCGCGCGCGCGATGTTTCCACCGCCCACCAAGTCAATTCGCCCTCCGAGAGCTCCTTGCCGACTCTTTGTCTCGGGCTGATTCGGGCAGCCCAATAAAGACAATCAATCACTTGGATCACTGGATTATGATATGAACAAACCTCTATAATAAAACTGACGGGGCTTTGAATGGTAGCTTGATGGCTTTTCATCGGCAATCTCTTATAGGCCTTAGCCCACTTAGTCGTCCAAGTCACTCGGGAGTACCAGAGCTGCCAGAATTTTGAAGGAAGAGCCTTCGCCAGAGCTGCGCGAACAAAACGGAACAGTAACAACGATGTGTTGAACTGTGCTCGGCCAAGGTTCGCAAACGCACTGACAGCAACCAGAGCGCCCGACCAGTGAAGAATCAGGCAGATAAGGTGCATCTCAGTTGGTTCAGCTTGTGGTACACACACGATGGAAAATTTCAAACATGATGAAAACCAATTTTTCACTCACAGTTTCCATTTTTTTTTGCAACGTTATGAGCCTGACTCAGCTCCCCATGTGACTTCTGTTTAAACACAGGATTCTCAAGGTTCTTTTTCAATGTGTTTCTGACTTTCGTTTTTTATTTTTTTTGTTTTCCGATTCTGTTCAGGTTGGCTTCCGCAGTGTCTGAGTGGGTCAAGTCGACTCGTTGAACGAACCAATGCATCGCAGCACATCAACGTCAGCAGCTGTTAGCGGTTGAGATTCGTCAAAGAGTGTCAAAAGATGAAACTGTTGCAAACAGATTATGTTCAAACATGTTCAAAAGATGAACATCCAAATCGTGTCCCCTTTTTTGAAACCATAACCTGTTCAACTACAACACTCTCATCGGCTGACGCAATTTCTTCTGTTTAGATTACAACAAGTGGAGCTGTCTACATTTTTCGATGGTGCCACCTCTTTCTGAAGAAGAAGAAGGGTAGTTTTCTTTCACATCACATGGAGTTGAACGTACGAACTTTCAAATCACAAGCGGTGAGTAGTATGTGAACACAACAGAAACGTGAGCTACAAACAACAAGAAGACAGTCAATGTGACGCCCAATGTGTGATGGGAGACTGAAAGTGAATGAAACATGTTCGCCGACTCGTGCAGCATGTGACTGTCTGCCAATTCGCACACAGCTTGGAGAGTTGCTGTGCTGGGGTGCCAGGCCCCGATACCTCGATACCTCGATACCCTCATTCCACACCAATCGACCGAGAAACAAGGGCCATCAAGGGGCTAAGGGCCTTCAAACGTTCACTACTCTGCAATGTTCACATGATGTTGCGCTGATCAGAATGTATTGGTACATAGCATTTTGAACATGTTGATGGTTTGTTGTATCCCGGCTCTGACTTCCATTCAACCTGATATAGCGACACATGATGACAAATGGGCGATATATTGTTTTATTTTGTGTCAGTTCGCTTGCAACAAAGATCAACGGAATTGCGCGAGGAAGTTTAATCTGCTTGCCCAACTTTGAGGCATTTAGGTTTCCTGGGATGGCGTGAAGGCTACATGGCTTGAAAGCGACTCAAATTCATCACCGGAGAGCTTCAGGGGTTAGGTTAGTTGCACTCAATGTGTATGAGCAGCTGTACCTATGAGTAGTGTATGAGTAGTGTATGAGTGTATGAATAGCGGCTAGCGTTTCTTTGCCCAATGGGTTGCCGGAACTTGTGACCACCGGCACTTCGCCAAAGGACCTGGCACCAAAAGCCGGACCAGGGCTTGGGCAGACTCGGCCGACTGGCAAAAAGAGGAGTTTCGTTGACAGTTTGTCAAACCGAGTCCAATAGACCATAACAGACCTTGTCAGTTTTCTGCAATTTTGAGATTTGTTTAGATTTGTTGACTCAGTTTGAAATTTCAATTCGACAAAAATCAGAATCTGGCGGATGCTCCTGATCTGCTTGGTGAGTTTGCTTGGCAGTCCTGGGGGCCCGGCTGTACTCTTGCGTTTGTGTACAGCTGGCGCGAACCGCGTCGCACCGTCACATCTATGAGCCGTTCAGCTTTAGGCTCAACGAGAGCTGAAACGAGACTTTTCATGACTTTTCCAAAAACGGAATGCTAAACCTAGCTTGGGCATCCAAGAATTCTAAGTTCAGATCGTCTATGGTTTACATGAAATAATTTTTACCAAAACCAGCCGACCGGCTGAGCGAAGTTGTTGAACGAAGTGAGTTAATGGGTCTAGGGGGCAGAGGTCATTTGAGGGCTTTCAAGTCTCGCAAATAGGATGCAAATAGGTTTTAGGCGTGTTTTGGAGCTGTTATTCCGGAGCATGTATCGGCTAGCAAGTCAGCAACGGCGGGGTATCGATTCCCAAGAAGAGCAGGGTTCTTGCACGTTCCTACTGGGAAAAAAGGTCGAGCAAGGAAGTGGAAAGAGGTGGAAAGAGGTGGAAAGAGATCAAGCATGAAGTCAGAGGGGAAGAATGGTGTGCATGGGGCGAATGTTTTTGTTTCCAAGATCAAGTAAGCAAAGATCAAGCAAGGAAGTCAAAGCAAGGAAGCGTCAAGGGTATTGAAAGATCAAGTTTTGAACTGCGGAGCTAGTCTTGTATTTTTTGTGTCGTTGTCTTGGAGGGCGAACTTTTGGTGGTGTTTAAAAGATCGCCGACGCAAGAGGCGGTAAGCAGATCAAGGACTTCTCAAGGATCAAGTTATCAAGACTCTTCTAAAATCTCTTAAAACATTCTCTTGAGAGGCGAAGTGTCCTGCATGTCCTTGGAAATGTTGCTGGAAGGTGAACCGTTGGAGAAAGCAAGAACACTGTTTTGGAGTGTGGGTGATGCTGTTGGGTGATGTATGCTTTGTGTGCGTTAAAGGATCGGACCAGAGGCAAACTCTTGTGTCATTTCTGGGATTCATATGGTAGATGATCAAACTCAATGTCTAGACACAGGGACATGGTATCAGCTTGCCGAAGTGTCGACTGTTTGGGTAGCCTCAGTCCAACATTTTCTCGGGTATTCAAGCATATTAAAAAGCGGAGCTCGCACTAACTTGAGATTCATCAGGCCAGGTTTGAGCGCTGAAATGTGTTGGCTTGCCACCGTGGGTTCATGCGTCCTTGGGTTGCTTGCAAGAGTATATCCATACAACAGTATTTTTGTAACTACATTCTTTCATGTTATTAATTTCCCTTATATATATATATATGTATATATATATTTGAGTTCATGTTCTGTTAAGAAACATAAGAAATAGTCAGGAACAAAAGGTTCTTTTTTGCAGAATTGGCGCCTCTTAGCGGAGCTCGACGCCGGATGACAAGATGCGGTCAACTACCAATCAAATGTTCCAGAACATTTCTCACCTCTGAAACAATAATGAAAGATGATCAGCAAAGACCCCTGGCTGAAATTCCCGATCCATTACGCACACGTCAATTAAAACCAGTTATGGTATTAAGTTGTCTTGTTCTTTGTCTCTTTGCTGCCATGCCGCCACTGAGTGAATGAGATTTGGTGAGATGAGGTGGGGTGAAACGACTTGAAGTGAGTTAAAAATGAAATCAGCTTAGATGAGTGACCTGAGATGAGGTGAGAAGAGGCGAGATGAAGTGAGATTAGATGAGGTGAGATTGGACGAGATAGATTGATGTGAAGTGAGATGGTGGGATGAAGTACCCGCACACTATTTTCTGTCAATTGCATCATGATGTGAAAAGAAGAGAAAATCCAATGCAACAATACTAGAAGAAAAAATAGCAAAACGTAGGGAAGAAGGCAAGACGCACGACACAACAATCTTTTGAGAATTAGATGCAACTGCATCAAAATCACGAAACACACGGACACATTAAGAACAAAGGACGTGATAAAAAGCAATGCAGCTTGATACCCATCCGCCCCCCCATCAAGTGTTTGCAGACACTGGAACCCCCGGTTTTTGATTCCATCTCAGGTATTGACGCGTGCTAGTCCCACAAACCTCTATGACCAAACAGAGCGTATCTCTTGAGACACAGTGCCCTGGAGGAAACTGTAATCCATAATGGTAGGGCAACTCAACAACCAAACGCTGCAAGTTTTTCAAACGTATTAGCATTGGCATTTTGTTCGTAGAAGAAGCCACTATAAACAAACTAATTTTTGTTGATTCTGTTGAGCAAGTGCCTCTTTTACAAGGCATTTTTTTCTTCGACACTGTGCAGGATTCTGTTGAAACGTGCAGTGTTCCTTTCGAGAAGATCAAACAGTTTTGTCGAACAAACACCACATTCCTTTTGGAAACCTAGCCTTTGTTCAAACGTGTTGCATTCGAGTCAATATGTGTTCTGCAACGAAGCAGAACAAGGGCCATGCGCTTAAGACTTTTAAGAAGACATGTGTACGCATAGTGAGCCACATGGTGAGCCAAACGGTGCATGGTAGCGGTTAGGCTCCGGAAGCCCTCAGTTTTGCTTCAATGGCTGTTGAGCTTCGGTCAAAATTTAACACACTGTATTATCATTGTAACAAGACTTCGGCCCTCAAACCGTCAAGAAAACACAAGTAAGTCACATCGATTGCATGGCGAAACATAAAGCCACAGCTAGACACATCCAGCAAAACTTCTAGAGTAGAGAACCAAAGAAGGCGAAACACGAATCCAAGCCGTTCTGTCTGGGAGGGAAATTAGATGCACCATGATGCAACTTGTGTTTGGTTTTTTCTTTGCTAATTTCGTCGTTTCTTGTTTGGGGGGGGGCGCAGCCAAAGGTCCTTGACTTGTTAGGTTTTGATGTGGATGATGGAGGTACCATATGTCATGGTGATGCAGATATACTGAAGCAGATGCAGATAACGACTGATAACGTCCTTTTGAATAGTGAAAAGGAACTCAAGTAAATCCAGATGATGGATTCAGAAAAAACATTTTTGTTTCCATATCGCCCAAATCAATCCAAATATATTGCAACAACGTCAAAATGGCACCTCCCTGACAGTACCCCCAAAGATATATATATACATACAACTATAAAACTAATCATATATATATATATATTATATAATTAATCAAATATGATTTGCTATATATATATATGATTAATTATATATATATAAGATGAATATAAATATATATATATTTATATATCTATCTATCTATCTACCTATCTATCTATCTATCTATCTATATATATGATGCAGCCCTCCCAGGTACCCCCCCCCCTCCCCCCAAAGGGTATGGGTATATAGGTATACGGCTAAGAGGCCATGTTCCCCGCCCCCCGGTGGGGGCGTGGGGCGGGGGTGAGGTAGCTTTCCCCTTTAAGGGAGCCCTGGAACCTAATTTAAACACCTGTGACAAGCGAGAGCGACGGCACTCTTTTTCTACGCGGCGGATTGCTGCTAATCTTGAGCCATGCGGAGTGCGCATGAAAGATAATGAATTAAGTGTACATGTCAACATGCATG
>Ga0126342_10018595_pt1 | contig 11895 bp, 8 predicted proteins | sample Cyp1metagenome_FD_92528 | JGI IMG/M metagenome (GOLD analysis project Ga0126342, IMG submission 92528) | Coral microbial communities from Lord Howe Island, Old Settlement Bay, Australia - Cyphastrea 1 metagenome | ecosystem: Host-associated > Invertebrates > Cnidaria > Coral ... | reverse complement strand
TGCGTGCCGATATAGAACATGAAGTTAGCCATGATGCAAAAAACTCCCATTTTTACCACGTTTTCAGCACATACGAAGATGGCCGCCGACAAGCGCGGGCAAATCAAGGTGTTTGGCCGTATAATTACATACAGTTACATTTACAAGTATAGAAAATCACATATATATATAAAAGTAAATATAAATATGTATATTACACAGTGACGTCTTAAAAACCATGGCAACCTCTCGCCTGGCGGTTTCCGTCGCGTAGACGGCCGAGCTCTTCCTTGGTGGCCTGGCTGAAATATGAGAACTGTAGCCTGGGGGATTTTTGATGGTTTGTAATGAGTAATGGTTACCCTTTGGTCATTTAACATAGCTATGGAAAATGATCCATTTATAGATGATGTACCTATTAAAGGTGATGATTTTCCATGGCTATGTTAAATAACCAAATGGTAATAATATATAATTGGTTGAATAATGATTAATTACTTGTTAATGATGGTTTAAAATGGTTAATGGTATTAATATTACCTGAGTGGAACCTAGTAATAATAATAATAATGGTTAATTAATGTATCATGTTATATCAATTGCCCATCGATTTTTTCTGGTATTCATCACGTTTAATTAACGGAAGCATAGTTAATCAGGTATTAAGTATTAATAATGGTTAATCAATATGGCATTGATATTAAAAATGGCATTAATATGTTGTATTAAGAATGGTTAATTAAGGGAAACATATTGACTAATGTTGAAAATAATGGCTAGATCATTGTTAATTCCGGGCTTTGAATAGTTTGTAATGGTTAATAAACATATTTAATGATGTTTTAATGGTGATTAATGCTTATTGTGATGGGAATACCTGAAGTAATCAACCATAATGGCAATACCAGAAAGCATCAAGACTTCTGTTTTGATCCGAAGGTGGCAACCTGAGAAACTTAGAGCCTGGAATTCTGTCTGCACTGGTATTGCATACCTCCGCACGCCACGCTGTCAGCTCAAGGCCACACAGGTTGATGTTGCCGCCTTGGGTAATCGCAACATTTTCAGGATGTAGATCCCGGCAAGTAGACAATGCCGGTACAGATTTCGTGGTGAGTGGACCGTGTGTCCACTTAGTGGCATTCTTAGGAGTTGTGACCTCAACAGAATGTCACAGGATGCCACACGAAACACCCGGAAATATAAGCCTGATTACAGAATGGTTAGTTATGGTGATTAAAATGGTGATTAAAGTGGTGATTATAATTGAGATATTAATTGAGATTATAATGGTGATCAAAATGTGGTAGTTATAATGTGGTGATTAGGTTATTACCCTAACGAACACAGGATGTGGAAAATCAACCATTTGTATAGACAATCTTTCTGGGGAACCTATTTGTAGACAATGTTTGTCGACTTGACTATTTTCCAAAAACATTGGAGTAATTTGTTGGGTCCCATTGTCCTGTATATCCAGAAACTGTATATAGATTCCCCATGGAAAAACTGGACCAAGATAAATTTTATACATCCAACCATATCTACAAAAATGAAACAACCAAACACTTTCGAGGGATCCCCACCATCTGATATCGTATCTGACACATATCCTAACATTGTATCTGACATTCTATCTGACGAATATTCTGACATTCCATCTGACATTCTAGAGGGCTGATTGGCATTTTATCTGACATCTAGCGCTCGCCGTTGAGGTCCGGCAGTGCCCAATGAGATCTGGAGCTCGCGGTTGAGGTCGGGGCGGCGGACGAGCAGGTGTTTTTGCGGAGGTGGGCAGCATGCAGCTCTGATATCTAGAGACCACCTGGCAAATGGGGAATTAGATCTTACATCAACTACCCTCTGGTAATTTAAAGTAGCTATTGGAAATGGGCCATCTAAAGTTGATTTACCCATTAAAAATGGTGATTTTCCATAGCTATGTTAGTTTACCAGAGGTATCATCAACTAATTTTCACTTTCATTGGATCCTCAATGTATTTTTCTTGTTCTTTTCCACCATTTCAAGTGGGGCCGTTTTACGACGCACGCAGCCCTTCTACGGGGTAATCTCCGCCTGCTTGCCGCGCCAATAGAAACTCTGCTGCTTGAGATTTTCCAGGACCTGGCGAATTCTGACAGCTGAGCAGGCTGAGATGATGGGGGATTATACCGACCATAGAAAGCTGGGAAATGATGAGTTGATAGATAATCAATAGTTACATAATAGATGGATATGAATCATATGATATTGTGAGTTCATCTATCAGCTGCATGGTCAGTTGATAATGGGAAACTATCCTATGATGGTTAATATATCGACCCAATTGAAACAACTCGAAGCGAACTTGGTGTTTTGCTGCACCACCTCCTCCACGGCATCCATCGAATTCGAAAACAGCAGGCATCAGTGGTTCTTTCTACATGAGAAGCTGCGGATATATAGAATATATATATACACATAGAGAGAGAGAGAGTGTTAAAATAACATAATAATAGAACATATTCTGTACATGTGTTCTTTGTTTCTTTGTTTGTTTGTTTGTTTGTTCGTTCGTTCGTTTGTTTGTTCTTTTGTTTTTTATTGATTGATTGGTTACTTGCTTGCTTGCTGAAGATTGTGGAGCCTGAATCCGAACGGTGGATGTAGGGGATGCGCTGGGGACATTGAAATGGCTGAGCCATTTCTGTGTGGATTTAATAAAATCACCGGGCTCAGGGATATCAGGGATATCCATCTCATCATAACAAGTAAAGTATGTTCATCCCTTGACATATCTTCTGTGTTGTGCTGATCCCCATCTACATAATGTGTCACAACCCTCTATGCACACGTATCCCCAAAATCACCATAAATGGGTGGGATAAATCATTCCCATTATTGTTCTAACCACATTATCATGATTTGGGATTGTTCTGGCTCCAGCTTTAAAAAACATGAAGCGATCACTGACGTGGTGTTTGACTTGTAATCACCCAATGGTTGAGGGACCTATTCCCCGCCGCGGCAATCTTTTGTCGCGGCGGACCAGTCTGGCGAGTTTTTCAAGCCAAAATTCTCCAGGAACCACGACGGAATCACTGTGATGATAGGGTTGGAAGTCAATACAGAAGTGAAGAGTCAGCCTGGCGCAATCGCTGCTATGATCACCAAAAGATCACTATAGTTATCACTAGGTAGTTCCCGAAGAATCCCAGTCAATCAGCATCGGAATCGGCGACCGCTTCGCTGTATCAGATTTTTCTCGGCGCACGGAAATGGCCAAGTTGTCGTGCAAAAGTGACATGGCAAAGGTGGCGTGGCCAATAGGTCGCGTTCTCCCAACAACAAAACACACGGTAATGAGGAGCATGTTGGGACCCCAAACATGGGACATGCCCAAACTTGCTTGACATTTCACTGGACGTGTTAAATCTTAAGGGCATCATTGAGCTACCTTCTGTATAGCATGCCTTTCTGGGTGGGTAAACCCATCAAAAACACCTGCAAACATGATCAACCAACAGCACGTACACTAGGATTTTTAAGGGTCCACAAAACGATTGAACTTCAATGATCGAAACAAAATCTGACATTGGTGAGTTATCTTATGTTATCAGAATCCGAGAAATCGATATAGGTATAGTACGAATTAGTACGAGTACAACACCGCATCATTTCCAATCAGCAATAGTTAGTGTTCTTGATCTGCTTGGTGGTTTTCATATTTTTTTATCCCATCCCCAAATCACAATGACCTCAACCACCTGCCACAGACAAGATCTTACAACAAGATGCAACAAGTGTGTGCTGTAGCGCACGAAAAGATCTGGAAAACAACGCAATAGCATCCAAGTGTGCTGTAGTGCAAGAACAGATCGTACAACGTAGCATCAATGAAGTGTGTGTGTGTGTGCTGTAGTGGAAGCAACAATCATACAACCTACCATCAAGTGCAACGCATGTGAACATGGTCAATATCTCACTCCACCAGTACGGTCATCTCCAGGCGTCACCGCGGTGCTGGCCACCCTGGTGTGTTGCCACGGTGGCCCCTCCGTCACCAGGCGCCCTTGCACAACTGGCGACGGTTCCCGCATGCTACGGAGCGACGGAGCGACGTCCGCATGCAATGAATTTGGGGTCGTCAGGAGCAGGGATTTTTATCCTCTGGTTATGTCAAAATAGCTATTGAAAATCACCATTTTTAATGGGAAAATCCACTATTAATGGTCATTGGGGATGGATTGGGATCTTGTTTCTGTAGTGTTTTTCGGTTGAAACAAGTTGACTTGGGCTCTGAAAAAAAGAAGTAAGGAGGGATTCTGAAAAAAATGATGATTCATTTGTTGACATGATAGCTGCGGGCGAAGTTTTTCAGAACAAGTGAAAACTTTGGGCTCTGCATCATAAGAACCAACATGTTCATCTCGAATATATGCGAGTTTCCATAAATTGGGGTACTCCAAACTGGATGGTTCAATGGTTTATAATGGAACATCCAATTAAAATGGATGATTTGGAGGTACTCCCATTTTAGGAAACCTCCATGTTCATGGTGTTTATGAAACTAGGGAAACCCCCCAAATGGCTATTTTGCTGGGGAAAATGATGATGAACTATCTAATTTTTGGGGTACCCTATTTTCAGACAAACCCGTATGGGTGATTCTGAAAATGAGAACGACCAACCAAATTCAACTGTAGTAGGGAAAAGTAATGAACATATTTAAAATGATGATTCACAAGTGGATTTGGTTTCGATATTACTTCTGAATTGTCCGGTCACCGGTCACCCAAGAAAGCACAGACCAAAACACGGCGACTTTTACGGCTCAGACTTCAGCGGGATCACATGTGGACTGATAAAATACAACAAACACTGGGATTCTGATGATCGAACACTGGCAATCGCGATACCCTAACTGGATTCCTTTCCCTCGGTGACTGAAGTTCTCAACAGATTTGGGCATCGCCATTTTTTGGATTCCATGGGAACATGGGGGAATGTTACACCATGGCATTTCATCCATCTCCTAGCCTTGTGGCTTTAGGGTCAAGGTATCTTGGAGAATCTCACCACGGTGAGTAGGCGTTTTATTACCCGACTTGGTCAACAAAACAGAGCTGATTTTAGAGCTCCAGGTGTCGGATCAAAGATCCCCAGTGAGTTAAGATTCTTACAATGTGCCCCCCCGAGTTATAAGTTGGTTTATAAGCCCCAGTAACTATAGTTGTAAGTTATAAGTACCATGAACCATAGTTATTGGAGTTATGTGCACCAACTTAGCTACCTTGGGGGCCTCACATTGTAGATTTGTTGGTGGGTGAACAGCAGTCAGTGCTGTCAGGATATCCCCTGAATCCTATGAAAACCGTCCCGATTGGGTCCGTGTATCCCAAACGGGCCAATCTGCTATGGCTTTGCCACTCAAGTAGCCCAAAATCCTATGGTCTAGCATTCTACAATATCACACATATGTTCATATTCCATTCACGCCCATTATAGTTTCCATTCAACTGGCACTTTTTTCTTTCTTTTTTTCACATGTTCTGAGACATCACACCCCTGAACGACAGCCGTCACCCTTCGCCGGTCCCAAAAGGCAAGTCTCGGTCGCAGGGATAGGGCTTGACTTTGGGGGGCACGGGCGGCAGACAGCAAAATGATGCCGACTCAGGTCTTGATGAGAAAAAACGCTATAAAAAAAGAGAGGATTGTCCATTGCCATGTTCAATTGCCGGAGGCTAATCTGATAATCTACTTTGAAACTCCATGACTAGCTGATAAATCATGAGTTCACATGCAACACACATCCTTCAACCATCCTTAACAACAAATACACATGTGCAACTGGATCTGCGGCGACTTTTCCTCCATGGAGATTGCCTTGTCCAGTTCCTACCTCCATGGTTTTGGTGAAAGATGGAGGAATCATTGACCGCAGCTCACCGGAAAAAAATAGAACAATTAGATTTATCAATATCTTTGAATCAGATGATTTCACTCTTTTTTATACATCTTTTTGGGGGTTGCAATATGGCAGTTCTCTACCCATCGATTTCAAGGCTACCTGTGACGATAGGCTGCCCCCATTTGACAGCGACATTAGCATAAGATGCCGATACTTGATCATAAAGTCCGTTAAATCTATATTATAGATAAAGTCGGTACATGTCGGTACTAATACCAAGATATCAATTTAATATGAATGATATTTATCTTCGCCTAAATCCTCCAAGTGCCTCTTAAAATGATCTGTTTTACCGTTTTACCCCTTAATTTGAAGTACTTTAGCAATTTTTCCGGGTGTATTTGGAGGGTCTCTGCTGACTTCCATCGGTGAAATCCATGGGTAGTGTTTTGAGGCCCCCGGCCACGATAGCAATCAGTTGGTGCACATAACTCCAATTTCACTATGGTTTATGGTACACAAATAACGAACTAGTGACTGGGGCGAATCTAAACCAACAAACATCACTGAGGGGGGCCACATTGTAGTGTTTTGATGTGTGTTGTAGTTCTGTTTCTTGGTAAACACATCTACCTGTTGTTCTCATCAGCATATACCCTGGCCCTAGCTTTCAGCTTAGCGACCAGCGTTCAACATTGTTGGGCACCGCAAGATCATAGAAACACATGTTGGAACCTTAGGAAACGCATTTTTCATCGCTTGGCAATGCTTGGCAACTCTCCAGTCTGGCCCACCTTCCCATGCCCACCCTGAGGGAGGTGGGAGAGAATTCAAAGTTTCAGTGGCATGTTGTGCCGGCTACGCAGCTCTGATGGTGAGAACATCCTTGGATTCCACTTTTCATAGGGGATGAATTGTATCCATTTGGGGGACGTACTCACCAGGGATATATCAAGTATAAAGCCATCCAATGGACATAATTTGTGGTAATAACTTGCAGTTTTGCGAACATTTAGAGCTTAAATGGCCCATTTACTTCGAGGATTTAATCTGCTCAAAACGGTGATTTTCCGCAGAGATGTTAGATTGCCAGAGGGGCACGCTGCAAAAAGAATGGTTTTCAGCAGGTTTGCATATGGTTTTTTTGGGTCAAAACCCATCAAAACCCTGCTAGCCTAGGTACCCTAAAATAGCTGATTTTTCTGGATCTTTATTCCTCCAGTTTCCTCCAGTCATATGGATATGTCATAGGTGTGTTGACCCATCACCATATCTCTAAAGATTCAGTTGCACTCAGCAAGATTAACACAGATTACCAAAGATGCTGAGTGCTGGTTCACTTTGGCAATTACTTTTTTAATTGCAATTTATAAAGTAAGTACTAAAGAGTAACCAGCACTCAGCATTTGTTGGCAGCATTTGTTGGCGCTGCCGTGGAGGGTGCATAAGTTTCCGGAAGTGCACTTGTGTTTGCCGTGGTTCCAAAAAAGATGGGAGTCAGCAGTTGCGCGTGTTAAATTTGTTGCTCTCAGTTTTTTGTGGTTGTATGAGCCATATGCTCCACGTGAATTACTTTTCGCAACATCTATTTTTAACCAAAACGACAGAATCAATGCAGGATCAGATAGGTCATCACATTCCCAGTGTCATCGATTCTCCTTGAACGTTTTTTCCCCACTCACATTGGGAAAAAATAGCTCACCAGCAAATCAACATTCTCCACTGCTCTCCCAAGCTCAACCCTCGCGCTGTTTGATTCGCTGTTTGATTCACATGCAGTCTCATGCTGAACGACAGTATCGTGGGAGTCTAAACTGACTGTCGTCTGAGACAAAAGAACTAGTCGACCTAAGATATGTGCGTCAGTCAGCTCAGAACTTAGAGCACACAAAAAAAGCTAAGGAACATTGCCTTTTTGTGGGATTACCATTCCATCTTGGGGTACCCAATGGCATCTCACATATTCTCACATACCCTATATGATATGGTCAATTGTCACTAATTGATACCGATTTTGCAATCAAGACACGTTTGCAACTCGCTGCATCAAGTTGTATTGATCATGATTGATTTCTCCCTGACAAAAAAGAGAACTGTTCCCTTCGGTTGCCCCCCTCTGCTAGTCAGTGTCAGAAACACCGCGGGTTTGTAATGGTCTGTTGGCAAAAACATGTTCATCTGGATTCCTTGTATATAATCCCTTCCACCTACAGCAATGTTAAGTTCAGACCTGTTCATTTAGGGTGTCCACAATTCTGTTGAAGGGAGTTTGCAAACACCGAGAGAATTATAGAAATGACATCCGACATCACAAAAGGGGAGCCATACAAAACAATAAAGTTCAACACAGAATAACTCAAGGTTTCATCAATTAATATGTATATACACATATACTGTACATGAAAAACAATATTCAGATTGAATTCTCTACTCAACCCTTTGACAAAAAAAATGAACTCGAAACTCTCCTCGTTTTTTCACCTTTCCGACTTCGACCCACAGGGCCCCACGGAGCTGACATTTTGACGCAGGCTACATGCTTCACTACTGCGGCGTCGTATATAAGCGTCACGTTCGGCGTCACGTAATGTGACGTGTAAACGTGGGGTCTCGGGTTCTGGGGAAAATAGAAACGATAGCGATGGCGTCCTCCAGACTTACGGCATGCATCAGGGTGATGTCAGCAATGCAGTTGGCGTGTTGCTTCCCTGCCTCATGTTGGTTTGATTTTCATGTGCGTTTTTTTCCACATTTCAGGATGTTTTTGTCCTGACAAAACAAAGGGCATGTCACCACGATTTCCTCTCAATTCAAAACAGTTGGTTGACGATTCGATCACTGGCGGGGATCTGGTTCTGCTTATTTCAAAACCGTGTTTCATGGAATGACATACAACGGGTTTTTGTCAATCCATCTGGCTGAATTTATCCGAAAATAGTTGTTATCATACGGCCAGCTATTGTTGGGTTATTCCCCAAATGTACGTCCCAATTTCCATCCATACGGAAAATGACCTGAGGTCCCTCCAATCTAAAAAAACCATCCACTCTTCCTGTTGCAGGCCGGAACCGGAGCATTCGCCAGACTCACTGAACCATTGCGTTCGCTGAAGCATCGCCCTGAGTATGTTACCGTTGTTTTTTTACAAAAGGCACAGATTTATTGCTGGATTTTTGTTGGGGGCAATCCGCATGAAACCAAACCACGTGTATTTTTCAAAAAAATGTAATACAGTTGAGGGTTTTTGTGTGCCAAAATTGTTATCTAATTGATCTTCTTCAATAAGAGGATTACACCTATGCAATTACGGTATACTGACTTGAGGGCGGATACCCTCATAGCAAGACCGGTACTTTTGGCGGACCAAATAGTAGATCCATATAATATCATATAGTCATACTATATCATACATAGATCATCATAGATCTATTCCAGCTACTTAGTTAACAAAAACGTCAATTGTTTGCCCAATTTCTTGTCCAAACCATATGGTTGCCTTAACGTTGATCGCCGAACAATTTAGAACCGGCTCATGGTCTACGCCTACTGGCAACTATATATATACATATATATAAATCTAAAATCTTCATACATACGATATATATATATACATACATTTTTCTTTAATATATACATATATACAAATATATAAATCTATATTTTAATATATAATATATATTTTCATATATATATATATATATTATTATTATATATATGCATATATATATATACATATATATATACATATATATATGTATATACATATATATATATACATATATATATATATATACATATATATACATATATATATACATATATATATATATGTATGGTCCCGGTCTGCGGCCCGGTAGCCCAGCACCCTGTAACGCAGCATCAAAAGTACGAGGGAAAGTAGCACCAAACCCAAGCGTCTGTGCAAGTACAAGAGAAGATCTTATAACCTCAAGTGTGTGAAAGAACAAGAGACACTGATTGCACTACACTACAAGTCCACTACACTACAACTACAACTACAACTGCACTGCGCTACGCCACACTACATCCAGCAGTTGTGGGTAAGGTGACCACTGCAACGATTGCAACCACTCCAAAAACACACGACAACTCCAACCACCTTCCGGTCATCAGTGGATTTGCTCTCTGCCATCCATGCATCACAACAACTCACCTCTCCTATAGTGTCCTAACTTTGAAACTTCCGCCACCACCTTGTGCGGTACTACTTGACTGTTAAGTGATTCCTAAACCATCCAGCTTTAAAAGTGACCATAGCTTCCCAGCTTCAGCAGGTTCAGCAGCAGAGGTCCAAGCGACCCCTGCGTGCACAGCGGACGGCAGTACGGCTGTGCCGCGGCGCGAGCACGGCCCAATGTTGTCGGGCCGAGCTTTTGATGTTCCTCCCCTATGAATTGCCCTCTGTCATCTTAAGTCTCAAACTTTAGTTTTCAATAATGATCATTGGAGCATTCTTTGGTAGGTGTAAGTCAGGTTGGAAACTCCAAACCAATTTTGTGCCAAAAAAACATCCACGTCGCAGCAGTCCGCTGCAGCTTCTGAGTCGCAACGCGACATGCACCGCTGGACCGAACTTGAAACGAGCTTTCGGTCAGTGCTTTCTGTGAGGTGGGTGCCCAGTACGGCAGTGTGGGTGTTTTTCAACGTTGGAAGAAATCTGCAAGAAGGGACCCTATCAAACCATGAGTAAGTTGGTAGGCACTAATGAAGTTCACTGGGATTTGCAGTGAACATTTATGCACATGTATATATATATATATGTAACGAAAGATGCGTATATGATGTATACATAATATATCACCTACAACAGTTGGATATGTTTATAAACCAATTTATGGAAGGCTTGTTTCCTTTTCATGATTCATTTGTTCCATTAGCCAGAGGTGAACGTGTCGACGTTCTAGCACCTGGGTGGAACCCATCTGGTCCAAAGATCTGAAAGACCCCAGCGATGATCTTTTTGCTTCATGCTACGATATGGGGATGGGTCAACACCTTGTACCCCTGGTGAACATTAAAATAGCTGGTAAATGGATGTTCATCCCCCTACAAGTTGTAGTACTCATCGGTATTGATCCATGGCCATATGTTTCCAACACCCAAATGAAGCAACCCACCCCACCCAACGAATCGCTAACAACATGAACCAATCGAACGGGCCTTCTGAATGGAAAACGGCTGTCACATCTGGATAGGCTCAGTGGCGCGCTCAGGTAGCAAGCAGCGCCAGAAATTTCATGGCAGTGTGTTCTGTTCTCCCCGAGTCATGGATGTGTGCTCAGTTTCATCCAACTGGATGGTATATCCCATATTCACGCAGAAAGTTAGAAAGCCACAGAACAATTCTTGCCAGGTTACCTCTCGGTTGCTGATCGACCCCATTCACGACTTTTTGGTGCGATCTCTACCAGCAGTTTGTTTAGATGCGGTGTTCATCCCACAGATGGTATAAAAATGGTTTGACACACCCCTTCCCCGATATGGATTTTCATTGGGAAATTCTATATATATATATATGTCTATATACACCTTACAAAATGTATGTATATTCTATGTACATAATATGTATGTGAATGTATATATAAATCTAAATTAAGCTAATAACAATATGAAACTATATATTCTATGACTCTATAAATCTATATATCTATACATTAATACATATATATATGTAATATAGTCATGTATATATATATATATATACATGTAGTATGTATGTATGTATGTATGTATGTATGTATGTATGTATGTATGTATGTATGTATGTATGTATGTATGTAATACATATATATATATATGTAATATAGTCATGTATATATATACATGTAGTATGTATGTATGTATGTATGTATGTATGTATGTATGTATGTATGTATGTATGTATGTATGTATGTGTGTATGTATGTATGTAGGTATGTAGGTATGTAGGTATGTAGGTATGTAGGTATGTAGGTATGTAGGTATGTAGGTATGTAGGTATGTAGGTATGTAGGTATGT
>Ga0126342_10018594_pt1 | contig 11896 bp, 11 predicted proteins | sample Cyp1metagenome_FD_92528 | JGI IMG/M metagenome (GOLD analysis project Ga0126342, IMG submission 92528) | Coral microbial communities from Lord Howe Island, Old Settlement Bay, Australia - Cyphastrea 1 metagenome | ecosystem: Host-associated > Invertebrates > Cnidaria > Coral ... | reverse complement strand
TTCTCGGAACCCTGGTTCCCGGAACCGGCGAAACGAGGCGGCAGGGTCGAGCAGTGCCCCGGAGCACCCCGAAGGCTATGTGGGCTGAGACCCCAAAGCATTCTGCTGTTGGGGAAAAACATAGGAAAACCATAGGAAAATGATGGAAAATGGAGGTTTATCCTCTGGTAAACGTTAACATAGCGAACTGGAAAATCACCATCTTTAATAGGAGTTTCAACTATAAAAGGACCATTTTCAATAGCTATGTTTTAAAAAAAAGAGGGTAGTTACCATGATATGGATAAATCGGATAAACCATGGGCTTGTAAATATGGATAAAACTATAGTAAACTGGTTTATGGTGGATATGTCCTTGATAGGGATGTTTTTAATACCTGGTAAAGTGAATGTTTATCAACACAAATTGCAATTTAATCAGAAAAAATAGGGATTTATCCAACAAAATGAATTTTAAGAGATGGATTTAAACCTGATAAATCCCTATTAAACCATATAGATCACATTTAATGATATGGATGTTTTACCTCATAATTGAGATTTTACTGATGGTATAATGGGGAATCATCTCAACAATGGGATACTTTTTTTCATGGAATGCTTATAATGAGAATATAGTGGCATATTACCTCCGGTGTCATCAAACATGGCTAGCTGGAAAATCTCCGAACGAAATGGAGGTTTACAGCTGAGAAAATCATCAAACTAAATGGGCAATTTTCCAGAGCAATGTTAAATCTACCCTCTGGTAAACGTTTACATAACTATGGAAAATCACCATTTCTCGTTGGAAAACTCACTCTTAATGGTGTTTTTCAATAGCTATGTAAACGTTTACCAGAGGGTAAGGATATCATCGCATATCTTGAACATCATCTAATTCATATGGATTTATCCGTCAGCATTCTTCTGGAGAATACCATCTCTTCTGGGTAAATTATTATCATTCACTCAACTCCAAAAAGTTTCTGGCAAACTTTTGGGATATATAATAACCCGTGAATCCACTATATTTATCTATATTCATTATTTATAGGTTTCCTAAAATGGGGTACTCCCAAATTATCCATTTTAGTGGGATTGTCCATGAAATAAAGCATCCAGCTATTGGGGTACCACCATTGATGGAAACCCCTATCCCCATGATAGGACATCATCAAAACTCGACCCTCCGACAAATCCTATCTCACTTGTACTGAGTATATATCTATGTCCTGCCCAAAAAAATATCTATACGTATATCATATCATATCATATCATATCATATCTATCTATCTATCTATCTATCTATCTATCCAATCTAATCTAATCTAATCTAATCTAGTCTAATCTAATCTAATCTCATCTAATCTAATTTATCTATCTATCTATCTGTATATATATATTATCCCCATATAACAACTCATTAAGTGACCATGTTTGTTGGCGCTTGGCACCCTGCACGCCTTGTTCGCTCGGAGGCACCTCGGGGAGTCTTCCCATTGGTCAAGAGTTACTGATGGAAAACATCGTTAAATCCATCCGGCCCCGGCAGTTGCAATATCACATCCTAAAGGTTCCTATATGTGGATTCGAAGCAAATCCATAGATTTTGTATTCTTATTCCATTCATGATCCCAAACTTTCCCCAAAATCCCATAAAGATTCGTAAACTGGCCATAAATTATTCTGGTTGGTGGTTTATTGAACCTACCCCTCTGAAAAATGATGGACAGAACGTCAGTTGGGATGATTATTCCATTCCCAACTGAATGGAAAGTCATAAAAATGTTCCAGTCACCACCAACCAGATCACCATAATATTCCCAGTCCGTTGTTGGTTTATAGCCTATGAAAACCACTATTAACCATCACATAATCCAGTCATGTTTCCATCACCATGTTCCAGTCACCACCAACCAGATTTTTCCTACCATCTGGTTATTTAACATAGACATGGAAAGATCCACCATTTTTTAAAACGGTAAACCATCTATTTCTATGGGCCATCTATACCATGGCTATGTTAGTCATAACCAGAGGGTAGTAGTGATTAACTGAGGCATTTGCAACGGATTTCATGGGGATTTTTCAAGGTGGGGATGGTACAAATGGAGGTGTCCTAAATAAATGATTCAGGGGTAGTTCAAAACCATGGTTGAATGGGTATATCTAAAAAACCATCCCATCAAATCCCCAACTGGCCAGCCCACTTGGCCCACTTGGCCAAGGCGCGAAGCACAGCACGCCGAAGCCCAAGAGACCCACGACGCCCACGGTGACGATGCTACGGCTGCGCATGGCGACCTAGGCGCGGTGGGGCCCCGGCCACGGCGGTGCCAAGGATCCAGGGCTTTTCCCACAAAAAACGGTGAGGTTAACCTACCAAAATGGTAATTTCACCCAGCAAAAATGGTGAGTTAGTGAAGCAAAATGGTGATTTCACCTGCATCCCCAAGTTATAAGTTGGTTTATAATCCCATTAACTAGTTCGATATATCTACCATAAGTCCTAGTGAAATTAGAGTTATGTTCACCAACTTAGCTATCGAACGGGGGCACCACCTTGTACCACAATGGTGATTTCACCCAGCAAAAATGCTGATCGAACCCAGCAGAAATGGTGATTTCACCTGCATTTTGGGTCTGAAGCACCAAAACTATCATGGGGAGCTGATAAAAGTGGTGCCCAGTGATGTTTGCTGGTTAAGCCCCAATAACTATGTAGATATATCATGATACATCTACCATAAATCCAAGGGAAATATTCGAGAAATAAACCAACTTAGAGATCGAACCGGGGTAGTTCGTCCATGGCCATGAATTGGATTCCCGAAAATGTCGCCATGGGAAAAATGATACCCGGCCTGGTAAACGTTTACATAACGAACTGGAAAGATCCACCATTTTTGATGGTTAAATCAACTATTTCGACTGGGCCATTTTCAATAGCAAGCTGTTAGTTTACCAGAGGTTAACAAAATATGATAATCCACTGGGACTTGGGTAATGTGGTAAACCCAATCCCATAAACCTACCCAAATCCAAACTCATTGGCCCTTCAAAGTCAAGGGTACAGCGGAGATTTTGTCGGCGGAGAGGCAGGTTTGAGTCAAAAAAAACTGCGGAATGGTCTGAAACTCGGTGAGAAAGGGAATAAAATCATAATCCCATAACTGGAACTTGAGAAAAAAAAAACAGCATCCTCATAATATCATAGAAAACCATATTAAACCATAGAAAATCCATTATAAATGGAATTCTCCTCGGAAATTTGTGACCTTCATAATCCCTGTGGTTGATGCTTGTGTCAGAAATGCAGAACATTTTCATCCAACCCCATGGAAAAACCGTGGATTGCAATGGATCGTTGCATGATTTTTTTTGGGTCCCAGTCATGGGGGAGAAATGTAAAGATATAATAATCCAATCTAATATAGGGGAAAGGAAACAACTGGTTGGTGGTATACCTACCCCTCTGAAAAATGATGGAGTTCGTCAATGGGTTTCGGATGATTATTCCCATATATGAAATGGAAAATGATCCAGTCATGTTTGAAACCACCAACCAGTGTTTGTTGGTTTATAATCCCATCTCACTATAGATTACTATAGATATATAATCCATCATAAATCATCATAAATCCTATAGGAAACCACCAACCAGACAATATAATATAGGGGAAAGGAATAACCTTTGGATTCCGCTGGCCCCTTGGCTGAAACCAAGCTGGCGCTAATCCCAGCACCAGATAGATCAGCCTTAGATACCCTGCCAAAAACAAATGGGCTGGTGAGGTTAATATCTCCCCATCAAAACCATCCAAAGAGTCTATATACTATATAATCTATACCACTATACCAGAGCTATACTTTAGATACGATCTATCTGCCTGTGAGTGGCTGAGTTGTGTATATATATATCAGTACATATACCAGTCAAAACAGCAAAGAATTAAAGTATACCGAACTACTCAACCACTTGGTGCTCCAAAAACTCATCATTTTTTTTCACCAAAAGTCATGAATGAAAAAACGACCCGTCGGCAATCCAAAAATGGCAATCGAACATCGTTCGATGATCCCATGAAAACCACCGACGCACCTCGTGGGGTCTTTGCCACGCCACGTTTTTAGGCCTACAACGGGGACCGGGTGTCCAAAGACGGCGGTCCCCGTGGGGTTTTGCTTCATCCCAAATAAGATATCTATGGCTACAATCCATCCGTTGTATCTGGAGGTTTTCTGAAATTTACCCGGCCTGGTAAACGTACAAACATAACGAACTGGAAAGATCCACCATTTTTCATGGGAAAATCAACGAACTAAATCACCATTTTCAATAGCAAGCTGTTAGTTTACCAGAGGGTATGGTTAGTGACATATGAATGGAAGATGAATGAACATTTTGCTTATAATATGTTATAATGGGTTATATGGAGTGGTTATAATATGTTATAATGGGTTATATGGAGGTTTCCTGAGTCATGGGGGTACCATTTCTGGAACCCTCCTAATATAAGATTCTTTGGAAGACCCAATTCTGCGGCAGACTCGCCAGACAGGAGTAGTCCACGGTCATATCCTGGGGATTAACATAGACATGGAAACCCCATGGTTTCAGTTTGAAAAAGATGATCGATTTCCAGTATCCAAAATTTGTCTCCCAATCTGTGAGCAGCTGGGTCAAGCCCTGAAAACTTCGGTTCTTGGGATCACTTCCCATATAGAAAGCAGTATAAACCACTTTTCCAGTGAACAGTGACTGGTTGGTGGTTGAGCCCTACCCCTCTGAAAAATATGAGTTCCTCAGTTGGGATTATGACATTCCCAATATATGGAAAAATAAAAAATGATCGAAACCACCAACCAGGTGAGGTCGTGATGAAATTTACGAAATCCCCTTGGTTGGAACCATTCTGGGCGGCAAATGGAATACGACAGCCTCGGTTTGGTCCTTTTTACGACAGACGTGGTGAGGTTGGCCGTTCCCGAGAAAAATCAAGGGATGGTGAACGCGCCTTGAAACTATGGAATTTCCAATTGGGTAATTAATTCTTGAAACGGGTTTCACTATGAAATAAAACTCAGATCATTCAAACCACCAAATTGATTTGGGCACTTGAAATTAAAGCTCACCAAACCCATCCATCCATCCATCCAGCTGTAGTCATAGACTATACTTAATCATGATAGATGGTAAATCACTATGACACAAGTATTAATATGGCAATTTCATGTGAATCCCACCAAAAGAATCATCATAACCACCAATGACCACCATAGAAAACTTGAAGTTTATGGTTCCCCGAAGTATAAATATAAATATACATCATAAACATATGGAGTTATACCATGATTTTGCTGATTACCATCAGGGTGACAATATTTTACCCCCTGGTAAACTAACAGTTTGCTATTGAAAATGGCCATAGAAATAGTGGGATTTCCCATGAAAAATGGTGATTTTCCATATTATGTTAGTTTACCAGAGGGTAATATGCCATTCCCAGCTTTATGGTTACCCGAAAACCATGGGGTGACCTGAGCAGGCCCAAAACATCGCTGGCCTCTTTGGGCTTCAGCTCTTCGATCAACGCTGCTGCCAGCCTTGCTGCAATGATGTGTGGTTTTTAACAGAAATGGACTAAGGGCAGAATAGGTGTTCAATGGTTTACCATAGTCAAAACGAATCATCTTAATGTCTGATAATATATATATATACATGATATATATATATATATATGTGTATATATATATATATGTATATGTGTGTGTGTGTTTAACTTACGTAAAATGCCATGGGTTTCCCGATACCTTCCCCTTGGTCCAGTTAGGAGATCAACTGAAAAAATTGAACCACGAGGTCTACAGAAAAGGGCTCACCATCCAGGTCGTTTCAACCCATATTGAAAGGGAAAGGAGGTTACCTCTTGGGAAATGTGCCCATCGATTTCCATGAGAAGTCTTGGTCATTTTGGGATAGTTACTTGTCGTGACGTGAGGTCGTTATAGTTCATTTATCCAGATGTCATCTATCAGAAACTGGGATTTACCCATCAAATTCAGGATCGAACAGTTACCCTCTGGTAATTTGTTCCATAGCTATTGAACATGCCCATTTATAGTGGATTTTCCCATGAAAAATGGTGGATCTTTCCATAGTTATGTAAACGTTTACCAGAGGGTACCCACCTATCACCGGTGGGTTTTCCCAACAACGACAGGCCCTCGGCGTTCCCTCGGCGTTCCAAGCGACAACTGCAGCTTCTGTTCGTCCTGCCATGGCAAAATCCCTGAACTTCTTGGAATATGGGGATACACTGGGAGAATAATGGGATGGAGATGGAACAATCATGGGATAATCATGGTGGTTTCAACCAACCCCTCTGAAAAATGATGGACTGAAAGTCAGTTGGGATTATGAAATTCCCAATATGATGGAAAGTCATAATCCATTCATGTTCCAAACCACCAACCAGTAATTATGTTAAGGTTATATATCCCATTATATCCCCCTTCATATTATATAAACCAACCGTTTTATATCCCCTTCCAATAATGTCATATCCCCAGGGTGATGGAACAATCATGGAATAATCATGGTGATCTACCTACCCCTCTAGTCATCTTTTGGCAATGCGTTTAGACCTCGGTAAAACCCGAAACGGAAACCCTTCGATTTCCCCGGATGAGACATCCTCTGCCGCTGGCCACTCGCCACAGTCGTGGAAGGCCTCCTTTTCGGGTGAAATCCGAGTCCAAAAGAGCAGCCAATCTCTGTTCATCTAAGGAGGTTCTGTGATAGGATCAATGGGAATTTCAGGATCCGATTTCATGTAGGTACGTAAACGTACCATATTTCAGGCCATATGAATTGTGGGGATATTCCCTGAAATTTAGGTCTTATATAGGCCATTGATAGGATCTAATCAGCAAAAATAAAATACAGTGTCTGATCAACAGAAAGTTTGAGATACTGCAAAGGGGATCTCAAGAAAAAAATGGTTTTTGATCAAAAGTTTGATTTTCATATAGCAAATTTGCCGTGCACTGGAGAAAATGAAGGTTGAACCGACAAAGCTGGGAATTTCAGCACACAAATTTGGTTGTGACCTACAAGTGGTCGTGGCCGATTTATATGATATTTCCATGCCATTAAAAGCTTCAGAACCTCCATTTATCAAGGATTTTCTATTGCCACGCTACTACCGGATGGAAAAAGTTGAAGTCAAGACAAAAACGTGCAATTGTAATTGCTTATTTCGGATACACATCTCAAGACTAACTAGCAAGAAACCCTTTTTCACTCTTTGTGGGTCCTGGTCATACTTGTGTTCCAGCCTCCTCTGTTGTTTTTTTCCTGTTTGTTAAGAATTCTTGATTTAAACTGCTGATTTCGTTAAAACCTATTGATTTACATCCCCTATACATGCTATATATATACATATTATAACCATGCACAAACCTGAGATGTTGCCCAATTTTCCCCACATGAACTACCCTTAAAGCATACAGACGATCCTTTGAGGATTGCCCGGAATAGCAACCACACCCAATTTTATCACTAGGGGGGTCATAATAAACCACTATTGTAAACCAGTACAAGCCACAACACACCACTATACCATCATTTTCACAACCATCCTTGAAGAAATTATGAACCGCACTTCCGGGTGCTTCCGGGTGCATCCCAGTTGGGAAGTGGATAATAATCACAGTGTAACTCAGTTGTGTAACCCATTTACAAATGTTTGTGTAATGTCAACCCTGGATTAAGAAACCCTTAGGCTGTTTAATTGGGTGGTACCATTTCAGTATCAGATTATGACTATTAGGGAAGTACCTCCCTAGATAATAAACTATGGTTTATTAATCCGGGGTTGACATTGTGGGCATTATAGTGCTGATGCTTTAAACTATGGTTTATTAATCCCTTTATTAATCTGGGGCTAACATTAAACTATGGTTTACCCTCTGGTAAACGTTCACATAACTATGGAAAATCACCATTTTCAAGGGTAAATCAACTGTTTCGACTGGGCCATGTTCAAGAGCTATGTTGACATAACCAGAGGGTATGTGATTTTCAGACCCAAATCATCCTGCAATGGCGGCGTAATCAGTTGGAGCAGCAACTCTTCTCCTGGCGTCGAGGAGAAGTGGTCCGGGAAACTCACATAGCTGACATAGCTATTGAAAACGGCCCGTTTAGAGTTGATATACCTATGAAATCCTATGAAAAGTGGTGATTTTTCAATGCTATGTCATTGATATACCTATGAAAAGTGGTGACTTTCCGTAGCTATGTTTACCAAAAGGTATCCCATGAATATGCCACTGATATCCACCATTGATATCCCATCGAATTATATCAAACCTCCATGTATGGATATTCATACTATGGTTTTCCTATTATTGGTCACACATCCCCATTATATCCCCATTATACCACAATTTTGGCTCCCAACATATCGTTACCATCAGAAGTTTAGTTAAACCATGGGAATCCCCCCAGGTTTGTTATCATTCTATATATTCTTGGTTGTGTGGTGGGGGGGGAATCCGCATAGGAAGGTTTAACGTCAACATGATCAGATACACAAACAAGAAGCCAACTCGAATGCTCATAGAATGATGATTGACTTTAGATATCCCATCATATGCTGGTTGGTGGTATATCTACTCCTCTGAAAAATGATGGAGTTCGTTAGTTGGGACTATGACATTCCCAACTGAATGAAAAGTCATGATCCATTCTTATATTCCAGTCACCACCAGCCAGATCACCATAATATTCCCAGTCCGTTGTTGGTTTATAGCCTATGAAAACCACTATTAACTATCACATAATCCATTCATGTTCCAGTCACCACCAACTTACCAAATGTCCCCATGAATATACCATAGTTTTCCATCCAACTGTTCATTGGTTAAATCATGGTTTTCATCCAACTCGTGACGGGTTTGACCATCCCTCAAGGACGCCATGTACCATCGTTTACTCGTTTACGCTGGTTGTTTGGAAGATGACTGGATTATGTGATGGTTAATAGTGGTGAATAGGCTATAAACCAACAACTATGGGAATATTATGGTGATCTGATTGGTGGTTTGGAACATGAATGGATCATGACTTTTCATTCAGTTGGGAATGTCATAGTCCCAACTGACGAACTCCATCATTTTTCAGAGGGGTAGAAATAAACCACCAACCAGATTTGTTTGGTCAATCTACCCTCTGGTAAACATACAAAAAACGATGGGAAATCGCCATAGAAATAGTTGATTTAGCTGTTAAAAATGGTGATGTTCCAGTTCGCAAACTGTTAGTTTACCAGAGGGTATTATGAAACCAAGCACCCAATTTGTTTGATGGTTTTCCCACTCATATACCATTGATATCCCCACTCATATCCCATCATAAGTCAAATTAAATCCCCCATTTTGATGGTTCAATGCCCATGTTTGCTTGAATGCCCATGTTTGCTTGTTAAACCCCAATGTCGGCTTGTTCAACCCTCCTGTAAACGAACATGGATGTGGAAAACCCTCCATTTGTAGATCATTTTTAATCACCATTCTTGATGGTTGTCCCATTAATGTCCCCAATTGATATGCCATTAAATCATATTCAACCTTCATGTAGAGTGGAATTTCTTATTATTTTACTATTGGTAGTTTTATATCCCATTTATATCACCAATTTGGCTAGTTACATCATCATAATCCTTATAAAATGCCTATTGTTGGTGAGTTACAAACCATGTATATCACCATTACGAACCCATGAAATGTCATTATACCCCACTAAATCCCATAGAAATCCCATGAATATCCCATTCTATCACCATTTTGGTTGGTCCGAGCACTATGGTTATATCCCATTTATATCCAAATGTTTGGTTATATCCCATTTATATCCAAATGTTTGGTTATATCCCATTTATATTCAAAGTTTGGTTATATCCCATTTATATCCAAGTTTTACCATTATTTATTGGTCATATTCCATTTTGGTTGGCTAAGGTCCCACACTGCCCAGTCCACTCCGTCGCGAAGTCGCGCCTCCCTCCAGCACTTCGTCGCGCGAAGTGCTCCGCGCCAAGCTCTGCGCCAGACTCGTCACCTCGGCCAAAAATGGTGGATTTTAGTGGATTTTGATGGGATATGTCTCCGTTATGTGTATATATATATATAAATAATGTATAAATAATTACAGCTGAAAAAAAGAAGAAAATATGTATATATAATATGTATATATAATATGTATATGTATATGTATATGTATATGTATATATATATATATATAATATGTATATATACATATGTGAATAGCTGAAAAAAAGAAGAAATGGACAACTTTGCTTTTCCTCGCGCCTTCGATCACCCTTGGGGGATCCAAAGGGACAGGTGCTGCCATTGCAGCACCATAGGATTTCGCAAAATCGTTGCCCAAAAAAAAGGCAACGAGAATCATCTTCCAAAAATATCACATCTTTCCCATGGTTTAACCGCATCATTTCCATATGATTCATAGTTTCCCATCGGTTTTTTCAATCTTTCCATATGTAAAATCCCGTGGAAACGGCCAAATTTCCACATCTTTGGTGGACCATTGGCCATCTCCATAGGCTCTCCTCACGCCTCCGGCGACGTCGAGCGCGGCTCACCGCGGGACGCCGCGCTTCGCGCCGCGGCCGTGGCGCCGCCGGCGGGCAGCAACTCGCGAAGGCGCGCGAGCTCGGCGTCGCGCTCCTGGTGCAACAGGAGTTTCATGGGGTACTTGGTGATTTAATGGTGATCTAATGGGATATGTATATATATATAGAGTATAGTATATATATATATGTATATATAGTATATAATGGGATTTAACTGATGGTGCTCTCCCCAAGAACTTACACAGGTTATAAATATAAGGTGGGTTTAAATATCAACAAAAGGTGAGATTGTTTTTTTCGCAACTATGATTCATGAGGTTAATTTATCTAGCCAACAATCGGGTAGTCAACATCGCGCTCCTTGAAACCTTATAAAACAAGGTGGTTATGGTAGTTATTTCACAATCTGGTAATCAATTATGGCGATATAACATGATATAACTATAATCATGAGATATTATGGGGCTTATAAAGTTTGTAAAACATTACAGGGGAGTTGTGGTGTAAGAACCAGCCATTAATCTGAAGCACTACACACCGGATTTTCATATTTAAATGGAATACAGCAACCATCATATCTTCATCATATGTTCATTGTGTGTTCATCTATAATTATAATGTCAACCCCAGATTAATAAACCCCAAACGGCTGTTTGATTGGGGAGGTACCATTTGAATATTAGATTACCACTATTTGGGGAGTACCCCCCTAATTTTTCAAAAAAAAAATGGTTTAGCAAAATTCAGGGTTGACATTATCATACCCCCTGGTAAATTAACATAGACCCTGAAAATCACCAATTTTTAATGGAAACTAGTCTTCCAACCCCTATTTGTCAGGGTCGAACTGTTAATTTACCAGGCCGGGTATTTCCCACATTTCCACCATTGATGTCCCATCGATTTCCCACAGATTTCCTCACGTCCGCCCCGAAAGGAACCTGCAGCTGCGCACGCAGCGTGGCGAGTTCGTCTTCCTGGCAAAATGTGATGAGTATATCAATGAGAATGGTTTTTAATAATATTTAATGAGATTTAATGGGATTTAATGGGTTTTTATTGATATTACCCTCTGGTTATGTCAAAATAGCTATTGAAAATGGCCATTTATAGTGAGTTTTCCCATAGAAAATGGTGATTTTCCATAGTTATGTTAGTTTACCAGAGGGTATGATATTATATATATATATGGTTGGTGGTTGACCTACCCCTCTGAAAAATATGAGTTCGTCAGTTGGGATGATGACATTCCC
>Ga0126342_10018593_pt1 | contig 11896 bp, 10 predicted proteins | sample Cyp1metagenome_FD_92528 | JGI IMG/M metagenome (GOLD analysis project Ga0126342, IMG submission 92528) | Coral microbial communities from Lord Howe Island, Old Settlement Bay, Australia - Cyphastrea 1 metagenome | ecosystem: Host-associated > Invertebrates > Cnidaria > Coral ... | reverse complement strand
CTACGATTTGACATTTTTATCACGTTTTTACAAAACATTGCAAATACCATGATTTGGTGAACCAAGCATCATGAAAAATCAATGAATTACCCCGGGTCGCTAACCGCGCCGTAGCCTAGTTTATGTTTACGTCATGCCCCGTCCACCCTCTATAGAAACCATCCCTGGAGCCCCTTTGGATCAAGCTAAGGGATGAACATCCATTTACCAGCTATTTTGATGTTCACCAGGGGTACAAGGTTTTGACACACTGCCATATGATTTTATATGTGAATTCTATGTCATTTTATGAATCATCTGAAATATGACTTCCCGAAATACTGACGAAACTATTCCCTGACTCTGATTCCAATGGTTTAATCATGTTTAATCCTTTTGTGGCCCAAGGAAGCTCAAAATCGACCTGGCTGGGGTCCTTTTGCGCTTCCATCGCCTGAACTTTCCGCGGAGCAGCGCTGGAACTGTGGCGGTGCTGCTGACGGTGCGGGCGTTGGTGGGCTGGATCTCACCGGGACAGAACGAATGGGGATTTCACACTGAGGTGACTGAGGTTGTTATGGCTTGTCTATCTATCTGGTCAGATCATAGATTCACCAACCCCCGGGATGATTCCCAATCCGGCCAAGAATCGATGGTAATGATTTTTTGGACTGGCTAAGCCAAGTGTATAACGCATAGATCAGCGGCAGTCCGATTTGGTGACAGACACTGTCTCGATGGAAGGGAATGACTTCAGGCCACGCCTTTCATCTTGATAGGATCAACCACACGGGGAGCGTTTCTGAACCGTCTTAAGGGATGGACCAAAGATAGCCAACGTAGCTATCTATCCAACAGTATGAAACAAGGTGTTTTAATCGTATACTGGCATTTTTATGTCAAGTCTTTTGTTAACATTGATACTCCCTGGGTGAATTACGGTCCACCCCGTCCAAGCAACGATTCTCTTCCTTGAAACAGGCGGAGATTCGCCGGATTCCAAATCCCTTCCGCGATCGGATTTGAAAAGATGGTGCCTTTGATGTCTGGCGCGATAATTTTTGGTTCCAAGCATAAACCAACGGATACCTTTCAATTCAGCAGGGCGTGTCAAAATATGTTCCGAGTTTTTGTCGGACTATGTTTTTGTTTTTTCTGATATGTCCTGATTGCATATGTCACAATGCAGTGCCCTATGGCAACGCTATGGCAACACTATGGCAACGCTATGGCTGCATCCCAAATGTGACAATAGTTAGTTCAAGAGTTTTCGAAGAGGATGCATTCAGGATCAGACTTCTCAAGATACCAGGACCTAAGATGGAAGTTTTGAAGTGCTACTGAAATCGAGATGTTTCTTCATTATTCTTCAAAGATACGGACAATGGGATTGCATCCAATTCCCTTTGCCAAGAAGCCTTCCCTTACACTTGACAGGGATTAACCGTTTGGATCAGGGAATCATAGGGAATCTGCGACTGGAACTTGTGGCTCTCCACGGCTAAGCGGTGTGGACAACAACTCACCGTACCAATTTCCGAGAGCGAGTACACAGGCAGGGAAACCAGTAGAGTTTCAGATCATATTCGCAGTTATTCGCATTCACCTACTTACATCTGCGCCTTTTTGCGGCTTGAGAAGTGTGGCATTTTATATCATATATCGATGCATGCATATCGTCAGCCATTCGACTGTTGTTTGTTGTTCATTTAGTTGACATTTTCAAGACTGGAATGATCGTCACTGTTGAAATCCCAGACATACGTGGAATACATTCGACAATACTGGGTGAACCTGAGTTTTGTTTATTCATAGGTGATGATGTTGTTCTTTCTTGATGAAGACACACATGTCTATTGCAACTTAGCTCTCCAATGCTCTCCAAAATAGTCCTTTGAAAGTCTATCACGACTGAACGTTCATGAAGTATGATGAAATATGATGAAATATGGTGAAATACGATGAAATATGATGAAATATGATGAACTATGATGAACTATGATGAAATATGCATGTTAATACAAACTAGTTATATATATATATATTCGTACATACATAGATACATATTACAATGCATCAACATGAATACATGTACATGAACAATATAACACATTTTTATACAATTATACATATCCACAGCCAGAATTACACGGATAGATTATAATCTACGTACAGTTATATAGACTTAAAATAACAAAAACATATGTCTGTATACCAAAATGTGTTTTTTTAACAAAAAAGAATACAATAGCTGACATGACTGCAGGATGGTGCCCCACAATTATGTTTGTTGGATTTTGTTGGTTGAGTTTCACTCCATGAATACTATGAGTTATATATCATGTTATATCATGTTATATCTACCATAAACCATAGAATTCAGGCCATGGCCCCATCCTGTAGGCCATGGGCCTGCTCCAGCCCGCGCCCGCGGTGATTGGCGCCGTCTCCCTGACGGCCATCGTTGGGCCCGGGGCCCTGCCGGCACATTGAAAGTGATCATTTGATTTAAATTTATGAAAATGGAGGAACATGAACCTATACTATAATAAAAAAATATATACAATAAGTAGATATATATATATACATTTATGAGATATGTTTTTCGATATGTTTTTCTTGGATAATACGTTGATTTGCGGGTATATGGGTAATCTCAGCACTCACGTGGAACCACCAGCAATTTTGGTTTGCAAGAAGATTTGTCCTTTTGGAATGATTCTTTCTGGGGGGATTCCACAAAGTGTCCAAACTGTAAACGCATGATTTTGTTTGAATTTCGTGAAGATGTGCTAACAGTGCTTCTGCTCTTGCGACAGAAATTGTATGGAAACATGCATGTTGTTGCCATTTTCTGTAGGTTCTTTCAATCTCAACAGTTGGTACAGGAGTTCGGTGCAGCCTGGGCCATACATTTGGAATTTTCACTTATCCCCGAACAGGGCAACGGGTTTTCCATGCTTTTCCCTAATTAGATGTTGACCCAATCCACATGAAAGATAGATGAACATGATTAATATCCATGGACATGGACTGTAGCTGAAAGGCCCCCATTTACCAACTATATATATATATGCCCACTTTTCTTAGTAAAATTGTATTTTTTTCCCTCTAGCACTGACGATCTTCTGGGTAGTAGTCTGGCTAGACCTGGCCATTGTGCTCAAAGATCCCGATGTTTGCATCACTTCAAAGATAAGCTTTGCTATGCTTTGCTACTGGGGTTTCACATTGAACATGAAATCAAGTCGTCACGTGTGAGGCATTGTGGATGTTTCTGGATTTGACATGTGTTGATGGTTTAGGGTATATATTCTACATTTCCTTTTGCAGCCCCACTCCGTCACTCATGCTGCCCATCAAGTCACGGGCGAAATGGCCATCAACAAAAATGGGGAAATACTGGGGTAAACTCAATAATATACGTATAGTAAATCATTATTGGGGATGGTTCATCATTGGGTTTACCACAGTAATGGAATTTGTTCATGAGTTCCAGGTCTTGCCAAAGACAGACCGGCAGTACATTCTCGGTGAATGTTGGTTATAATTGTATATATTCCCACAAGAGATCCCATAAGAGATCCTCATCAAATGGGTTGGTTCTATCAGCACATATTTTCGTTGGAGTTAAATTACAGCCCCCATTCTTGTTGGGACAAACCCATGCGTATCATTTCTGTTGTTTTATCATTATTAGCCACTCGATGTTATTTGTCTTATTACTATTATTATTGTATTAATGTGCAAATATCTATTCTATAATACTGGCTGAAATCCTCCTATAATATGGCTATTGAAAAGCGGGACACACTACGATGAAACCATGGGACTTTTGTGTGTGTGTGTGTTTCCCAATTTTCTCAGACCAAAGCTGCGTCTCAGATTGTTGTGTGTTTTTTTCCCGACTTCATGGTGATTACCTTACAATACTTTGGTTGGCCATATAATTTCCTCATGTTCATTGTTTTAAATGGATGAATGAGAACTTCATCATCAAAACTATTTCCGTGATTCATTGGTTAAATTCCTTTGGCGCATGTGGAGTAGCGCTGAAATGGTGGACACCTCAAAATTGTTTTTTTTAAGCAAGTAATGCTGATGAAACATCATATTTGGGTACCCTATCTTCAGTCAGACAAATGAGTTTGGGGGTTCTTACAATAGGAACTTCAAAAACACATATGCATATATTATACATACGTACATATATTAATCTTTATATATACATAATATATATTTATATACATATACATACTGTATATATATATATATATGCTGTATACAGTCATTTTTTTTTCACGGGGAAACCTATGGCAATTTTCAAAGCTGCATGTTGAGGCTCATAGTTCTGGTGCACTTCATCTTTTGCATCGTGGTTTTGGGTAATGTGGACTCCTCCAAGCCCGTCACGGCGCGGAACCGTTGGGGAGACTGGTGCATGGTGAGGTTTAAGGGGTGGTTTTATTCACGTTGATACCCTTTGAAGATGTTTATATTTGAGGCAGATCTCAATTTCTAAGTAAACTGTCTAATGAATTCTACTGAGTGTTGTTTCGTTTGTTGCAGAGTATTTTTAGTTTGCCATGATACAACATGATGTAACCTAGAAATGACCAGAGGTTGAAGTGATGCATGGGATTATAATAGACTACCACTAGAGGACCGATAGGGATGTGGGGACGAAACATGATCAAACATGATGAAGATACCTACATCAATGTTTACAGTTGATGATGCAACATTTTCCTAACCCTCCGGTTGGGCTAGGTAAACTTATCCCGGGTGATGTTCTTTTTAGGACCAGCTAAATTGACCAGACCAGCAAACTCGATGCGTTTCCAATATTGTCCTGCTCGAGATTGGAGCCTCATCAAGTCGAGCTAGCAGTTGATTGGACATATGAGGAAGCACCACCCTTCGGTAATCAAACATTGCAATGGGAAATCCCCAGAATATGGGCCTTTTGATTGGCAAAAAACATCAAACGAAATGATGTTTTTTTCCGGAATGGACGGTTTTCAAGCAGTGTATCACGTGTACATACTCTGTATACTGTATGTTTATATATATATATACACATACTTATCATATGCCATAATAAAATTGAATCCAATTCAATCCAATCCAATCTAACAGAGTGTAGGCTTATCTATGTGTCTATCTCTGCATTAGGCACATTATACACATATATGATTGAGTTTTGAGACATATTCGGACTCTTAGAGCTTACCACGTGGGATCCTTCCACCTAATGGGATGCTTCTGTAGAATTCTACCGCTGCCGGAGGTGTCTGGCGTGCAGATTTCTACCATGCAACCTGGTTCTGTGAAGGTCGATGACCAGCTTTGGGATGGGATACAGTATCTTAGGTTAGCCATGAAAATGGCATAATGGATGTGTCCAACATTTTTTTGGACTCCGTTTTGCACAAAGCCGTAGATGGCATTTTGATTTCGTAGACACTGGCTAGCAGATCCGGGAGTGGTTTATGATGGTTTATGCTTAATCATAGAATCTTTAATTATCACTTTCTTAGACAAGCCTCACCAGCCTAAACTAAACAGTTTGATCAGTTGTTGAAGGTGTGAGATCGACTCATCCAGATCTATCCCCGGCAACTGCGCCCAAGTCCAGGGTAGACCTTTGTTGAGTAGCTCGGGTATTTTTAGCCAGTGGGGGGACTGCAATAGTATGCAATACCATGCAATACCCGGCTCCAAACCGTCTTGTTTCATCTTGTTTCCAGGTCTAAGGTTGAGCATGTAAGGATTTTTGGACTTCTAACTTATAGCCCCCATGCTTTCCGCCAAGTTTGGACACACCAGTGGTGCCAATCATTGTCGTCCCAGGTTGCAAAGTGCCGGCGGAGCCTTTTGCCTCCTTGGATTGCCACTGACCGTGCACGGAGGAAGCAAGTTGAACATATCTCTGCAAGCCTGACCCAGATTAAGCCACATATATATATATATACATATCATCATCATCAACGGATATATCATCCATGGCTATATCATAGATATATCAATGATATATCATCAATATTCATTAATGGACATCATTAGTACGTGTGAATCTACATATTGACCTGCACCCAAAACTCATCCACTGACACCGAAAATTGAAAAGGTGACGATTCGTATGGCAGGAGTTGGTGCCATCTACAGAGTACCCAGCCACTTGAACGTTCCGACACCCAGGATTTTTGTCGGTGTGGGGTTCCTGCGCTTATCTTATGGATTGCCATGGTTATAACATGTTTTACATTGATATGTATTTACAAATACTTATATATATATTATTACATATAATTATATATATATATATTATACATACATGATATACATAATATATATATATATATGTATATGTATTTATATAATGATATATGTATATACACATGTATATATCTTATATAATTCTATATTATATGGTGTATATATATATACATTATAATACATCATAGCAACTCAATGGGAAGTGTAATCATTTCACTAGCTGACTAAATGGGATCAGCCTTCAATTGGGACATCGGCACCATTGGGGCATCCAAATTGTGGGTCGAAAACGAGTCTTGGACTAACATGTCAGAGGCCTAGACCACAGATTTTGCTGTTCTCGTCAATACTTGTGGCTATGACCCATGTGCAAGTGAGATCAAGTGAGACGTTGTTTCAGGAATGGGCTTGTGAGTTTTTTGACCCGGATCTCCAGCATGGGTACGAATGTCTGCAGACCACGCATCATGACAACATTCCAAAGAAAGATGTGCAGGGCAGACACTGATCCAGAGGGAAATTTCTGAACTCTCCTGGCAGGTTTTTGCACTCTTTGATGACCAATTGTTTATTTCCAACCGCAACCCACAAGAAGTTTTTCATCAGTCCTAGGGTCGAGATTTGCAACTCATCGCCAGCATCAGCATCAGCATCATGTAATATGAGTCTCATATTCCCGTCAAATGACATGCTTGCAACGTGCTTGGATCATGTTGGAACTTTGCGAGTGCCATGATAAATAAATAAGAAAAACAACATGTACATTCTCGGTGTAGATGATGTATTTTTTTTGACCAAGCAACAACGCCTTTGATGTACCTAAGACCTATCTGCTGTACCAGTTCCTCTCTCTGCTGGCTGGTGCTGCCTTCCTGATCTCCGTGGTCTGCCCTGCTCGTCTTGAGATTGGCGGTTGCCCAATCAGCCGGCGAAAATGGATGAACATTACCCATTTATGGAGGATTGACTTTCAAAAAAACATGGTGAAATTTCATGGTTATGGTGATATATGGCTATCCAAAATTACCAGAGGGTTTTCAAGAAGAAAAGTGAGGAACTGGCTGAAGAGTAGCTTTACGTTCTCTAAATGGGTCGATTCGCAAACCTTGGTGATGGCCATACCCAGGTCATATATGTTCTGGGAAAGATTAGCCACAGCTATCGCTTTATGAAATTCAGCCCCCAAATGGGATTCTTGTGAACCAGTCCAAAACATGCTTAATGTTCTGGTAACATTTCTGAACAACAGTGGGTGGAGGGTTTGACCCCAAAACCATTTGACCGATGTGTCTTTGGCACAAAGTAGCCGGAGGAATAGTTTGATGGACCCCAAAATGGTTTGAACCATAGCCAACTGGTGAGGATTCCAATTCCTAGTGATCTCCAAAATGGAAAGGGTTTGAATCATGATCACCGTCAAAATGGTGATGGATAAAAGATATAAAAGGGGCGAGCTCCATGCCGTTCCATCCTTCAGGGGATCTCTTAATCCAATGGTTTGTCCTGCTGATTTTCAGATTTTTTGGGCAATTCGTAGACCTTTGTGACTTTCAGCATCGCCGGTCTGGCTTGTCAGGCAGTCAACCAGCGGCCCTGTCATACCAGAGAGTCCGTGGTTCCTGGGGAATTGGCTGGACAGCTCAGCCGTCAGGAACTGAATGTTGAACCACGCATATGGATTGATGGTTTACCAATGTTTACAAGTTTACCACCCATTGATGGTAAAATTGGGGTTGGTGGATCCTATTATTTTACCAACATTAATTGGTTTCATCATAGTTGGGCATGACATGAGGTAGATTCTCTATGTGTATGTGATGAATTTAAGTATGGATGGTGTGGGCCGTGTTCTTGAGCTACTTTTAAAAGATGGGTGACAAGTTCGACACATGACCAGTTCATTTTGGGGTCCCGTGTTCTGCTGGGGCGTCTTCAAAGTTGGACATTCACCCAAATTGTATACATGTATGTGTAATTATATATATACATATATATATATATATACAGTATACACATTATACATCATTATACTGGAGATACCATTCATGGCACACCGCACATTTACCCATACCCAGGTGTTCGGTACCATTTCATGAACCTAAATTTGTGGTTTGAGCAACAAACAAATGCTGGTTTCACCAAGTAAGACTTGGCTGTGTAAGATATGGCTGGATATTGTATCTAAGGTTTCTTGGTTATATCATAAATCCATTAAAATCTCTAAAATGCCATCAAAACCATGATATTAAGATCCACAAAGATCCACGAAGGAAACCTAAGATTTGATGCAACAAAATCCCTTAAAATCCGTTCGAATTCATCAAGGCAACGATGGTCTGCGGCCTGCCATCTGGTGGAGCGTTAGTTCTGCTGCAGCTTGGCGATCACGGGGTAGTAGACCTACCCCCCAAATGTTTTTTTGGATGAGAAAGATGATGATAAACCATGAGAATACCATGAGAATACCATCATTGTTTGATAGATTTTGATGAGAAATCATCAGATTTTGAGAGATTTTGATGAGAATACCATGAACAGTTGATAATTTTTGGGTGTGTATCAATGTGTATCATATATTTTGATGATGAGAAACAATGAGATGTTGATAGATTTGGGGTGTATCATGTATTTTCAGACAAACCCATAAGGTAACCGGCAGACCTATTTGGTGATTTTGAGTGGTGAACGGGTAAAGAGTCCAGCGCCATGGAGATGGGTTTTAGCATGGTGGTGTACCTATCTTGCTTGGCTCACGTTGGAGAAAAGTCACTGTTCATGGAGCGCAGCATATGGCTACTGTTCAAGCAGGTATTCTCGGTGACCCAAATGTTTTTTATCAAAACTTTTATTGTTTCTGGAAGGAAAATAGGCCCTATTAGCGGCTAGAGCTCCAGATGGTTCGCAAGCGATGAAAGAACGGCTCCGGTGCAGGATCGTCCCTGCAATTTCATCCAGAAACTCCCGGAAGTGATTTCTGGAGGTTCCTGTGTATTCCATGTACCATAGGCTGTGTATTTTTTTTGTGTTCCTGAGGATCCAAAATTCATTTTGCATATCAAAATCACAAAATCGGAATTTAAAGTTGTGACTGATCTGTGCATACTTCAGGTATCATGTCCATTCATTTCCCGGGATGATAAATGAATATAAATGATAAATATAGGACCGGGCTTTCATATTTTTGGGATGGGTTGAAAGATGTTGAAATTCTGCGCCATGCTTTCTATGTGCCTGGACCTGGCTGAGGGCAATCTTCCTAGTGGTCGTTTGTGTGCGCTGCCCAAAACGTGGCGAGTTGGATGGCCCCCCAAGTCCCAAAAGAAGGTGACTACGTCATTCATTGTGACCGTGACATTATGACATTATGTGACTTGGGATGATCCAAATAGATCCAAATAGACTTTCATATTTGATGTAGACATTGGTTGGATGAAACTCAACAAAAACAACTGGTTTTTGAGTGAAGAATCTACATCGACCTCTTGGGAACAAAGTTTGATGAGTTGTTTCTGATCTCCCTCAAGATGGAGCTAGAGATCCCCAATCTTGAGACACGTGAAAAAAGGTCTTTGAGAAAGTTCCAAGTGGTTCAAATGCTCGAAACTCCAATTAAGAAGGCATGCAATGTTGGATTACTGCATTTGGATACATTCGGCCTAATTCTGGAGGCTTGGCAAGGAGGAAACATAAAGACGGAAATGATGCTCACCCACACTGCAGTTGGAATACTGGTCGTGATTTCCTGGAATGGATCCTTCGAGAAAATGAGGGAAATCCGAATCGATCTGAATCCAGCAGGATTAACTTTTGGAGTGTCCCGCATTTTCTTGACACCCATATATCAGGCACACAATGTTGGAAGACACAAGCTCGGAAACATATCCTGGAGTACAATAAACAAATGGACCATACATTTCCATGTTGGTACCCTATTCGAGTAAATCATTTGAAGCCGGTTGAATATTGAATGTATCGGCATCTTGATTATTTCATAAAGTCCTCATATCATACTGTATGTGCAGCACATAATCAATACTAGGAATATATATATAATATATATACATGATGAATATCAGATCTCACGGACTCTTCTTTTCTATCAGATTTTTCGGGAAGTGGAGATTGGGACGATTCAGATGCTGCTGTTAGACAGACTTGTGATGGTTTGTGCATGTTTCATGTTTAAGCAACATATAAATCTGGGTAAATTATAACGACCTCACTGCGACCTCACTGGAATCATGGTTAGTAAGGGGAATCATCCCAAAATGGCCTTATTTCAGGTTAGTGAAATATTATAATTTACCCAGATATAAATTGAGGGATATGACCTGTATATTATTGCCCAGAGCACAGTTTGGACACGTCTGGAATCCTCCCAGAACTGCGCCCTGAGGTCGCCATGTACCTGGTGTGGTCCTTAACGGTCCTGGTGCTCAGTCTGTCAGTGACGCTGGCCGGCGGCCGGCGGCCGGGCATCGAGTTCTCTATGGTATTATATCAAACAAGCTACAAGCAATCTATCTATTTGTTTGTCTGTTTGTCTGTCTATTGATCTATCTATCTATCTATCTGTCTGTGTCTGTCTGTCTGTCTGTCTGTCTGTCTGTCTATTGATCTATTCATCTATATGTCTATATGTCTATATGTCTATGAATTTACCATTTGTGTACCTATGTATATTTATATATATAACAAATCTAAATGCTGTATGTATATGATATGTGCTACATGATATGTGACATACGTATGAATTGCAAGATATAGTATAGAAATTGCAACATACAATATTTCATACATGACATGCAATATACGGTCTATATATAATTGTCACTACGATATTTGATATGTAATCACAATATGTAATTTGTAGTATGTAATAGTGTATATATATATGATATTCAATTTGGATTAATGTGTGATGTATGTAAGTGATACATGTCATTTGATACTACATACTGTATATTCTTTAGGATGTGTTTATATGATAATACATATATATATATATATGTGTATATATATATATATATATATATATACGTACCTACCTAGCTACCTGGCTACCTAGCTACCTGGCTACCTACCTACCTACCTACATACATACATACAGACATACATACATACAGACATGGATACACACACACATACATACATACGTACGTACGTATACATACATGCATTGCATTGCAGTACATTACATTACATTACATTGCATTACACACATCCAATACATACAAACATTACATACATTACATACATATATGGTCACCTATGACACAGACACCGTTGCATATATATACATGTGTATAGCATGATGCATGTGAATACATATATATATATACTATAGATATCTACGTTTGATATACACAAATGTAATATATACATTATATACATATGATTTCTGTATCTCTAAACATACAGATACACGTATTCAATTTATATGAAAAACATAATATGTATATTATACATGATATCAACTGTATATGCGAATAGAGTGTAAGCTACGGACCAATGTACAATATCACATAATTCATCACTCTAAGACCCACAGCCAAAGGGTATGACAATCGCCCTTTTGGCTCAAGACCCACTGCAGCATCAGAGCAAAGAACTGCCATGCGGAAGCTGCTGCCCGTGT
>Ga0126342_10018592_pt1 | contig 11897 bp, 10 predicted proteins | sample Cyp1metagenome_FD_92528 | JGI IMG/M metagenome (GOLD analysis project Ga0126342, IMG submission 92528) | Coral microbial communities from Lord Howe Island, Old Settlement Bay, Australia - Cyphastrea 1 metagenome | ecosystem: Host-associated > Invertebrates > Cnidaria > Coral ... | reverse complement strand
CACTACGCTCCACTACACTACACTACACTCCACTACACTACAACTACAACTACGACTACACAACTACACTCCACTACACGAAATTACACTACACTACACTACATTACACTACACTACATTACATTCCACTACACTCCACTACACTACACTACACTACAATACACTGAATGACACTGCACCACAGATAGACAGGTAGACAGATAGACAGACAGACAGACTGACAGACAGACAGACAGATAGATAGATAGATAGACAGGTAGACAGCTAGACAGATAAACAGATGAAAGAGAGATAGATAGATAGATAGATCGATCGATAGATAGATAGATAGATACATAGAAAATAGATGGGTAGGTAGGTAGATAGTCAGAGAAAGAGATAGAAAGAGTGAGAGAAAGCAAGCACCTTTAAGTCCATCAGTGGCTTCGCTCTGCCATCCCTGATTCACAACAACCAACCTCTCCTATAGGTTTCCTATTTTTGAAACTTCCGCCACCGCCTTGTGCGGTAATACTGGTAAATATTGATGATATATTCATAATATTATATACATATATATATATATATGATTTTCTCATATTATATATATATGTGATATATTCATATTATATATATATATAATATGAATATTCATATTATGTGACATGTATTTGTCAGTAGCATACTGTTTATCCTTTCAGGGGTTTCCACCGCCATCGGCCATTCTCCGGTCGTCGATGCGCCAGGACTCCCATTCCTTAGAGCCATCGGCGCCGCCAGCAGAGGCCCAGTGGGAGGATCACTCAGCATTTTTTCATGGTCAAACTCGCCCCCTTAAAAACAAAAACTTGTTTTTAGTGGGTACACCCCATTTCTAATGCTTTCAAGGGTTTAAATCCCCCGTTTCTAGCGGGTGAACTCCACATTTTGGCTGAGCCACGTCACCAGTGGGGTTCCCCAGGCCGTGGCCACGGTGATTGTGCCCGCTGTGCCAAAGGCGGGGAATCCGGGGAACAGCTGCAGATACAGAGAGCATATGGTGTATACTGGGTCAACCCCTTGGTTAGTTTAGTACTTTAATCTTTTGCCAATGGTAAAATGATGTAAAATGTACCAACCAGCTAAAACATCGTTTTTGGGGCTGGTATCTAAGATTCATCATGTAAAAAATGTATTTAAGTGTTTACAATGATCAACAAATAATGGATGTTCATGGATTTTCCACATCTATGTTTGTCTACCCCATGGTATATCGAAGTGTATCTATAACAATATTTTATACATAATGTAGTGGTAATAGCGGGCGGAAGCTGCTGTGGAGGGCGTCGGGGTGGAAGGGTATCGATCGGGGATTATTGGGGTCGAACCTATATAGCAACTATTCAACTTGATAAAGACACCATAGCATATGTATGTTCATGATATAAAGTAACCTCACGTAGTGACATCGGAATCATGATTCAGTGAAGGGAATCCCAAGCCGAGTTTTTCAGGTACAAAAGACTATGGAAAAGTTTTTTTTTAATGGGTAAATCAACTATGTCTATGGCCCATGGCCATGTTCAATAGTTATGTTAAATTACCAGAGGGTATATATTATATACAATTTTATACCATCATTCTGAAGTAGATAGAACATGTGTGGTTTATTTTTTACAGATTCCAATGTTGGTGATGTTTATTCCGGGTTCTATCTACTCCTGGATGATTATATATGTACCATGGGGTAAACAAAAATGTGGAAAATCACCATGCTCAATAGGAAACTTATGTATCCATTTATCTACTTATTGATCTTTCACACGTGATATGTATGTGTATATATATATATATACACATCCATACATAATAAAACATCACATCACATAACATAGCACCAAATCATATAACATGGCACTGGACGACATTGCCTTGCATTTGCTCTTATATGTGTGCATGCATGCATGCATCTATGCCTACATACCAACATACCTACATGCCCACATGCCTACATACCTACATGCATGGATACTTGGATACATTTGGATACCTAGATACCTAGATACCTAGAAGCCAAGATACCTGGTTACCTAGATCCGTACGTGCCAACATGCCTAGATATATACCTACCAACCTACATGCATGCATGCATGTATGCATATATATATATATATATTTAATTGTAATAATTTCATGTATTACACGCATTACATGCATTACATGCATTACATGCATTACATGCATCACACATGCATTACATGCATCACGCATGCATTACATACATTACATACATTAGATACATTACATACATTAGATACATTACATACATTACATACATACATACATACATACATACATACATACATACATACATACATATATATATATATATATACATACATACATACATACATAATTAATTAATTACATACATACATAATAAATTACATACATACATGCATACATACATACATACATCCATACCATACCATACCATACCATACCATACCATACCATACATACACACACATACATACATACATACATACCTACCTACATACATAAATACACATAATAAATATAATAATATATAATCAGGCAAAAGAGATATATATATATACTTGTAAGTGTGATAGACCTGCTCATGTGTTAGTTGTTGTTTCTGCATTTGTCTTAGATATGTAACTTGAAGATGTGTAGCGTGGATTTGGACAGTTCAAAGGCATACTCAAAAAACACCAATAGTTTCCTTAATTATGTTGGTTCATTTTGGTATGTGCCCATTTCTGAAGGTTTGCATTTGGCGTTCTTCGAAACCCACAATATACAATAATTCAATCAGATAAGCCACTATAAAGACTTGTTGCTGGTTTCACATATTCATTGTTTTTCAACCAGACTTGGGATGTTTGATGACGAATATCTTGGGGATGGGTCAAAAACCACCGGCCTCTCAGGCAGTCCCGGCAGTCCCAGCAGTCCCTTCCCCGCCAGCGGCGCCGGCCGCAGCGGCCACTGTGGTTGCAGGAGGCAAATCCCATGGTTTATGACAAGGGAGCAGTGTAAACCCCTGTTGGTTGATGAATGTAGGGGATAAAAAAACTACCCAATAGATGGGGGATTATCATAATCCAATAGGCATCACCATTTTCAGACAAACTGGAGCAAGGTCACTTCTCCACATTTTGTTCTCTCAAGTGAAGCAGTAAGAATTAAGAATTATTACTGTACGGTGCCTTTTTTTTGTTGTCAATATAGTAGGTTACACCACCTGGTTGCATAGGGATCGGTAGAAAACACAATGGGAACACCTATGAAACAATCAGTATTAAGACGATAACATTTGTATTCATAATTGAAACCCAGGGAAACACAGGTGGACAGGTCTAGTTCAGTAGAAATTCATCCCATTTTGGTGTACCCCATCTTGACCCATTATCCACATCTTGTTCGCACAATCTGGTTTTGTCTGAAAGTTATGGTACCCCAAAATCATCGCAGGCAATCATGATGTTCTCCTCAAAACAAGGATTCGGAAGTATCCCTCCTTTTCAAACAAGCCCATATCACTCGTTTCCATCAAGACCGTGGCTTGACCGAGCAGCATTGCCCGACCAGGCGGCTACCCCAGTGGCCCCAGCGCAGCTGCAAAACCTGCTGCAAAACCCGCAGCACATCCTAAGGCCTGTGGCGAGCGAAAGATAGAAATGCAATGCATCAGCATGTCATCATATACATATTGTATGTGTACATATAATTATATATATATATATATATATATTTGTGCGTGTGTTCTTACTGTTATTATGATGATCATCATTATTGTTAATATTCTTACTACTATTACTATTGCAAACAATGGTGTGAATATTGTTGTTATTATTGTTTCAGTGTTATTATGATTTATTTTATTGACAGTGTTCTTTATTTGTATTATAATTATAATTGTATGAAAAACACATTCCTACCTGGGAGGATGATCCCGCATGAACCAGACAGCTGTTATTTTGTTGTTGCTATGTATATGTATTTGAAGTACTGTATCTTCTAAAGCCCCAGAATTGGTTTACGGGGAAAGTAAAAACTTGGAAACAACATGGTTTCCTGCTACAAGATTTTTTTGAACATATGACAACAAATTTGGAACTTTCTTGGAAATGATGTTTTAAGGGGAGCAGCGATCTCTTGAGGTGTTTGGGGTGAAACCCACCGTTGCCCGGAGACTCGGTCAGTGTTGAAGTATAGAGACAGAGAGAGGAGGAGAGAGAGCCAGAGGGGTATCGACAGATTAGATACATAGTAAGTAAATCAGGTATGTGTAGAGATGTATGTATACAAAATTAATCAAAATTATATAGACTAGATATTGTACCGCTGCTCAAAGTGTTGTAACTGCAGTTGATATAAGCAGACAAATTGGCAAGTACTCAAACCAACTACTTGATCCAAGATACATAGACCAATAGACCAGCTTAGACATGATTTTACCGTTTGGATGTCACCAAATTTCAGGGCTGCCGGGCTGCAGCACAGCCAGGTCTGGGTGGATGGAAACCCAGAAGCCTTTCAGCCCCTTGGTCGCCTGATGCCTGGATCTGTCTTCGTTGGGAGTTTCCCGGAATTTGTCAAAGATTTGAATATGAGGACAGACCCGACACATGTACCGATTCAAAATTGGCGACATAAACCGGGCTGAGCTGTTCCAAGCCCCATCACTGGTTCTTTTAGCAATGAGTGGTGGAAAATGCCTTGACAGTGGCGCATGGTTATCAGGCAAATTTATTTGTTGTTTTATATTCTGAGCTTGGCTTAACATGGAATCAGTATGAAAGAGGGATGCACCGTGCAGCAACAAATGTCCTCACCAAAACTGGGTGCTTTCCAAGTGCGGAGACACGATGCCAACTACCTTCGTTGGAACTGTCAAAGGGGGGTCTCAAAATGAAAACTGCAATGGCAACTGTGGGATGATGACTCGATTCTTGTTGTTTTTTGGGTTTTTTCTAAGACATGGATGAATGTAATGGAATATAATTAATGGAATATACTGTACCGTAACTCAATATGCTTTAGTATCCCAATGGAACATCAGATATTCTTCCTGGGTGACCAATTTCTCTAAAAATTAGGTTCAAGCTCCTGGATCAAAGGAGACACGTGCAGCGTCCCAGGACCAGCAGATTGAACACTGAAAGAGGCATGGGAAAACGTATGGGTGTTAGAGTGGTTTGATGTGGGGATGGGTCAGAACTTCAAAAATGACACATATCTTTGTAAGAACCGCAAAAACAACACATGTCTTTATTTGGGGAATTGATCATCCATAAATATCCATAAAGTTGTTCTACTTTGATGTATCATGATGTATCATGATGTATCATGATGTATGATGTGAACAGCAGAGTAGCAGGCGTTCGATCTATGGCCACATATAAAGTCACTGCATGAATGGGGATGACTCCCCTCATGGGATTTCGGGTTTCAAGCCACCAACCATCAGTCAACCATTGGTTGATGGAACATGTAATCATAGCTGGTGGATCCAACTATGTTCTTATTTACAAATTGAACTCCTGTGTAGGAACTCATTTTGCGCGTCGACTTTTTGGTTGCTTCCATGGTGCTGTTCAATGAACTTCAGGGCGCGTTTGTTGTTCCTTTGAGGGAAGAGAAAGTCGTACTACTATGAAGCTTAGCTAGCTCACTGACAACGTCTAGGGAGTCTAGAGCGGGCGCTTGTCACGATACTATTGTCCTGGAATTGGATAAATATATAATTATATAACACACACATTTAGAGGAAAGCCCTAAGCCCATCTAAGCCCCATGTTTCAATGGGAAAACTAAACAACATGTCTTGCAAAATGGTCCTGATGTTCACCTCATCGAGTCAGTGCCATGGCGCTACGCGTGCGCTGCCAGGGATTACGTTTCAAGGTTTCCCCAGTCCAAAGGGTGGTGGTGGGAGGTCCGTTCCCCAGGAAGCCGCGCTGGAAGAGCCTTCATTTTTGTGAGGAATTCAAGAAGGAGATAGAAACGATGGTTTACATCTTGGGTCTGAATCATTTGATTCGTTTTTTCGTGTGGATGATGCTTGAATTGGGCATGGAGTCACGAGCCTGGTAGCATGGTGAAATCAAAATCGATGGTAAATAGATGTAGATAGACTTAGATAGATGTAAGTAGATATTCATCCCTGGCAATGACCCATCCACACAAGCATTGATCCATCCCCAAGTGTGTGTGTGTGATTGTTCTCACACAATGTATGTAGTATTATCTAGTTGTATGAATTCAATTGTAGTTTCTGTGTCCAATAAGAATGGCCTCTGGATCGCTTCGAGGCCCTGGGTGAGCTACATCCAGGAAAGAATGGTGGCCGACGCCCGTGTGGCGGTGGCCATCATGTCCGGTGCTCAGTGTCCGGTGCTGGCCCCCCACGGGGCGGATCGAGGTCAGGGGGTGGGCAGGATGGTGGTGGTTATTATGGTTATTTATCATTAGGATTACCATGGCTCAGCATTACCACCTCTATCCAGGATAAATATGATTTCTTTATGGCATAGGATTACCATGTTCCACTTCGCAGAGAGGTCAACTCCCTACTTCCATTGGCTCGGCAGCGGTAGCAGAGCCGAACGGACAAAGCCAGTGGTGGATCAACCACCGGCCAAACAGACTGCTTTGTACACATATCAAAGGGGGCATTAGCATGAGTAACCCACGGTGGCCAGAATTTGTTACTTCATTGCCCGCTGAAAGGTGTCGAGCAATTTTCCCACCAGCATTGTGCCAGCAGGGCCCAAGCAAGTTGGTACTTGGGGAAAAAAGGGAAAAACCCAGAAGCGCCCCCCTGGGCCCAAGTCTCGCGGGTTGCGGATGCAGATGAACATCGACGAACCGCCATTAAGAGGCAGGACAGAAACTGCTGACTCAATGACACCAATCCTGCATCATCCAGAATGGCAAACTGATGCAAATCGTACCTTGTCTGGCAAAACGCGATGACCCAGCAAGAGGCTCCTGTGAAGTCGAAATTCCCAAGCCTTGTAGGCCATGATATGTGTGACACGAGCCCACACTTGTAGCAACAGGTGATGAGCAGAGTCAATTTTGACACTTTTTCCGAGACAGACGGACAAGTAACAAGGTAGCACACCATCGCTTTACCGTGTTATCTGGATCTATAGCTCTGACAACAGCAGCGCCAACCAAGAGTGGAGTTCCCCCGGTGTCAGCAGGGAATCCCAAAAATGGATTTGACGGATTGCCCAAAGCTTGAACTAGCAGGCCACCAGCCAACCCAAGTAGAATAGGCAAAGCGAAGCCCATGAACAAAAGAGGAAGCTGATCAGAAAGGCGAAGACCACGCAGAGTCACCATCCAATAGTAGGGGGAGGCCAAAGCTGATGATTTCCCATGGCGCAAGCTGAACAAACTCCCAAACATCCAGTGAGACAGGTCCATCATCTGGTAGGATTTGGGCAGAGACCTATAGGATTGCCATAGTTATATCGTAATGAGGTGGTTAACTATAAGTATGCAAAACCTATGTCACGCAAGAAGAATAAAATAACAATAAATTGGGGATATTGACCCAAAAGTGAGGCGAAAAGAAATAATTGATATTGGTGGATCTTTGAAAACCGACCATGGGAAGAGATTGACCCTCAGACATTTTGTTGAAGAACAAAGGTGAACAAAATTGAACAAAGAGGAATTTGTGTTGGTCCAAAGGTTGGGGAATACGCCCAACATGGTAATTTAATGGGGAAAATGACAATCCATTGGAATTTGGGTGTTTTCCCCTAAATCATCAGACATATCCCTAAAGAAGGCAGGTTTATTTGGGATGATGGCACCCAGTCGCTCAGGCCATTCGGCAGTCTAGTAGCGAACAGAAATCATGCTTTTGGGAATGCCATATCCCAGTCAAGTGGTTTAAGACAACTCATGTTTTTTATTGTTTTTTTTGAGTGAGCCGTTGTAGAACTGAAATTGTCGTCCTCTAAAAGGCCCTTCTTGCGACCAGTGGGGTTGTGGTTCTGTCATGTTGCCATTACCCCACGGATTTCTCAATCCGTTCATATCCGTTCAGTATTGCTGCAAATGCCTGTTGATGGTTTGCCCCTTGTTGCATGTGAAGACAGTAGGGTTTTTGGCAGTGATCACGCGATGCAAGTTGGATCAAAGGGTCTATTACGGTTACGGTACTTGTTGTGGTACTAGGTACTGATCACAGCAATGAACCCTGTAACGAACAGCTCTGAGGAATTCGAAGCACAAAGAGGATGCGGCGGAAATTCGAAAATTCTGTGGCTTGACAGGGATGATGTGGATGATGAAGGGTTTTTATGTTTTTTTTGGATCCATTTATGGCAGATTTTTTGTAGGAACGAATCCCAAAAAGATGGAAGTTGTTGCATCATCGCAGATGATCATCGCAGATGAGTAGCGGCAATTTTCCGCGATGCCCATGGGATGTCAGAGTGACATGTCGATGAATCATTTGTAAACATTGGTTTAGGCGAAAGAAAATGAAAGAAATGGCCACATTGCATACATCATACCGCCATGTTTGCAGGATCCGATATGACTGAGGTGAAGAGAGGCGAGTTCAACCCCCTCGATTCATCGCGCGGCCCCCAGACGGTTTTGATCAAAATCCCCGTAACCTAGTGAACTCCAAGATTGTTTATAAATGGGTATAAAGTATATATATATATAAACGGATAATTATAAATACTGTAATTCTTAACAGAGATTCATCCCCAAAAATGTGGTATGTAGTATAATTATTACATTGGTTTTAGACCATCCTGATGTTGCGGATTCTGTCCACCATACGCAGCCCACGGCGAAGAGCGTGAGGTGATGTGTGGAAAAAGAAACACCCCGGAAGATGTGCGGAGAGATTGGGGCATGAAGGACTTTCGGGTGGCGCTCGCTTTGTTGTGAGCAGGGTTCCTTCATGGAATCAAGATGATTGAGATGGTCCACAAAATCGTTTTGCATCAAACCCGCCCAAACACGAGATGGTTTGCTGAAGCGTGACCGTTTTGGAAGATTCAACACTTGAAAGGGGATGGCCTACGATCCAAAACTGGTTGGTTTATAGAATAATATTAGTTTATGGTGTGGCGTGCGTGCGGGGGTGGGGTGGGGTGTGGGTGGGGTGTGGGTGGGGTGGGGTGGGCTAATAGCATTCCCTTGCACGTGTACTTGATGCTACGCCACTGGATGTTTACTTGCATGTGCACACGTGCTTGATGCCTAGGGCTTAGGAACACTTTGTTCCAACTTCCAAGCTTAAAATGCAACCCGCATGAAGCCGAGGCAGAAAAAGGTGCCTAAAGTGCTGCAAGGGTTGCCCGAAATGAGCTTCCTCAGTAACCTTTCCATGACTTTCAGCCTCTAAAACCAACAAATGTCTTTTCTGAACTATCAAAAACAGTAGGACCTTGGAAGTAAATAAAACAAGCAGGAACCCTTTCGTACTGGATATGGCCCATTCACTGAAAAAACGAGAAGGAAGAAAAAACGATAAGCCGCAGTATATGTGAACATCATTTAAGTTCAAACTCATTTTACTGATAACCCGTGAGTCTCTCAAGAAAGCTTTGACAACGATAAAGAAGAAGAACGATCAGTCCAAAGCGGGACTCCCGCAAGGGTTTCTTTACCACAGCACACTGCATGTTTATTTCAGAAAGCCAGTAAACGCACGCCATCCTCAAGGCGCTGTCACATGCTGTCACCATGCTGTCACCATGCTGTCACCATGTTGTCACCATGCTTATGTGTTTTCCATTTGCACTATAGCATACTATAGGTATAAAGTATACATGTATATAGTATATATACATACATACGTACATACATGCATACATACATACATACATATCATATCATATCATATATCATATCATGTCATGTCATATCCTATCCTATCATATCATATCACATCATGTCATATCCTATCATATCATATCATATCATATATATATATATATATTCGATATATATATATATAGGCACTCCAAGTACCCGTGGAAACAAGGAAACGTCTTCAAATCAAGGGAGCAACTAGCAAAAATTATAGATACAAACGGAGGGTCTAGGTAGTATAATTAACCTATATAAAATATATTTACTATATACATCTTTAAATATAAACATGCTCCTACATTTTGGTGATTTTTGGGTTAAATGTTGACACATATTCCATGCAGACATGGAGTGTATGGGTACATACATATATGTTTATATTAAAGACATATAATCATATCATATATAATAAATATTTATATGTCTATAAGTATAATCACATATATATATATATATATACATATCACAACTTGGTATGTTCATTTTATGTCCCGTTGATTTTAATCGTTTTTGTTTGACTTCCGTTCCTCGATATTCGGAGGACCTCTTGGTGGTGCACGACTGGGCGCGGGGGTCGGAGCTTGGGGTGAGTCAAAAGTAAAGACGGGGACCACAGATGACCTACATACTTAGTTTATGTTTAGTATGAACCATTTGGTGTAATTTTGAGCCATAACCATGGACCAGTTTTGATGTAACTTGCTTTTAGTGATGAGGTTATTTTGTTTGGTTGCGGCTTGCCATACTCATAGTGGAACATGGCAAAAACAATGTTGTTTGATTGACCAACAAAAAGGGGGATGTTCAAAATGATGTTTTCGTCAAACATTGGGATTAAGCTGATTTAACCAGCAAAGAATGATTTATTTTGATCACAGACATGGTCATTTGTGTACCAAGTGACCAAGAAATTGCATTTTTTTTGAATATACATAATTATATATAACAACATCCATTTTAGGGTTGATAGTTTGGTCCTCCAGATGGTGATTTGTTGAAGTGGACAGGTGCTATCTTATTTTGGGATGATTTCCACGAAACAAATTAGGAACTCATCCACAACTCATTTCAAACATGTACACCAATGGATTTTCTGTCTCTTCAGGAATGAGCGGACCTGTGATGAACAAACAGAAAATCATCACGGCATGTGTGTGGTGTGTGTTGTTCCTTTTAGGTCAACATTGGTTTGGTTGATGTTTATTTGTTCGCCATCAGTGCAGGGTTTGAATATCCCACGATGTAAAGTATCAACTCCATCCAGCCAAGAATGAACAGTGCAGGGGGATGCTGCAACCGCGGCACTCAACGAGGTCTTGTGACCGGGGGCTCCGACAGTTACAGGATGTTAGAGGTTGATAGTGTTCAGAAAAGATGCTGACCGTTGCTGACCTTCAGTTTTGTAAAAGGGGTCCTTGCGGTTGTCCGTTTGTTCCTTGCTTTGTTGGGGTTTGGAGGATCCCAAGATCCAATTGATTTGGTCATCTTTTTTGAGAAACCCCCATTAGTCAGTGCATGGTTCTTGTGAAGACCATTATGTAGCAACTTCGACCATGTTCGACCATTCCAATCAATTCGACCATTAGTCATGATTCTACTGATAGTTTGCCATATTAGTTTGTGCCAATTTCCATCTTTTGCAAGATGAAAATTGATAAATTTCAATGAACTAAAACGTTCCTCAACAGTGTATCCGTGTTGCTGCGTTTGTACGTACTTCTGAAGGTATCATTGCTGTCTCACCATGGAGGGCTTGAATATTGTGTTCAGGAATCCCAGTGAAGGAACCATGTTTGTTTGCCGGCCATTACACAAAATTGCGGTTTCAATAATCATGTTGATGTGCCTCTTATTTGGGATGATGAACCCATTTTGCTTATCTTGTTGGGATGCTATCCCGACAGTGGTTCCATCAATTAGGGGTTCCCCTTGTTTCTGTTTTGGAAAATACAGGTGAAAATGACGCTAGCAGTCCATAGTTGTTCAATTTGTTTCTCCTATGTGTTTCATCTTTATTTTTTGTTATATGATTTAATGATATATATATATAT
>Ga0126342_10018591_pt1 | contig 11897 bp, 4 predicted proteins | sample Cyp1metagenome_FD_92528 | JGI IMG/M metagenome (GOLD analysis project Ga0126342, IMG submission 92528) | Coral microbial communities from Lord Howe Island, Old Settlement Bay, Australia - Cyphastrea 1 metagenome | ecosystem: Host-associated > Invertebrates > Cnidaria > Coral ... | reverse complement strand
TCACACCGTGGCCATCAGGGAACACAAAGCGGTCCACCTGTGGCTTGATGTTCTCAACCTTGATGCCAGGGAAATTCTCCAAGTCCTCCATGGCAATCTCGTTGTCAAAGTGGCCGATGTTGCGCACAATGATGATGATGATGATGCAATTTAACTGAAGCAGGCTGACAAACACCTAGAGTCAGTGAGGCACGAGAACTAAATGGAGCTGATGTTGGCCAAAGTGGCACAATGTCCATCCCAAATTGCAGCCACACGGGCTGCCCATTTAAGCGCAGCTGAACTCCATTGCAGAGCCCGAGCCACAGTATCAAGCCACGGTTGAAGACAAATGAGTTCCCGCTGCAAGGCTGCAGCAGCTGCTCTGTCAGCTTGATGGTTTAAATGGCGCAAATGTGTCGGACAACCATAGGTCGGTCTCCATTCGGTATGTTTGTTGTGGGCAGGGGTCCACTGGAAAAGGATGCGTAGACCACGCTCCATTGCCCGGCGCCGGTGTTGTTGAAATCCATGCCACAAATGAAAATGTTGTGTTGGGACAGACACTCTGTCCAAGAAATCAATGGCGGATTGACAATCAACTGCCAAGATCACCTGGAGATCACACTGAGCTTGTGATTGCTCAACAACAAGAATTATGGTGATGAGGACGCACCAGATGGCAGTAAGTTCTGCCATCATTGCCGTGTTGTCTTCGCCACGTAGAGGTCGGGCGAAAGTGCCGGTATCGACAGCAACTGCCCAGGTAGCTAGTCCATGTTTCGCTCCGCCATCAGTGGCAATGACCAGCGGTTGTCCACAAAGCACTGCCTGATTGAACTGTTGTTCAAGAAGGGGTCTCAAATCGTGTGGTGCTTGGATTGCTTGGTTGGTTGGGTGTAGTGGTCTGGGGTCTGGGGGTGTGACCGCTGCCAGTAGTCGCTCCTCACTGGTGTTCTGAGGAGGTCTGGGTGCTAGTTGTCGGCGTTGTGTTTGTAGCGCCGTGCATTTCCAAAGCAAATGAGGCATGCTTGGGGCCTCTAACCGACACAAACACCGTGGTGGGGTGATGTTGTGACGCTTGCCAGTGTGCCATGTTGAAGTGCCTGTTGCCATGTATACTTGTCGTTCCGGCGTGTTGGTTGGCGTGTATGGCAGTTGCGCTGCCGTTTTGTGTGCTGTCATGTCTGGCATGTGGTGTGGTGGTGGGGTGGGGAGGGTCAAGCCGGATGCCATCCCAGGGTCATTGCGCCTCCGTGGTTTCCAAACACGTTCCTCCGTTCGGAAAAGTTTGTGGGCCCAATGGTGGGAAAGCCATTGTTGTAGTGGCGTGTTGCCATCCCAGCCAAGTCGAAGTGTGCGGGTGCGTCCGCTGTTGTCTGTTTTGCATAGGGTGTGGTTGTGCTGATGCCACTTCCACTAGTGGTGTGTGGAGAGTGTTTTGCAATGCCGGTATGTTGCGTAAATGCTGTGGCTGCTGGAGGCAGTGGCGAATGTGTTGTAGCCATGGATGGGTTGTGATTTGTAATCGGCTGTACCAGGTTGGTAGCCGCAAGTGTGCTTCGTGAAGGCAGTATGCCGGGTCGTCGTGTGGTTGAAGTTTGGATGTCCAAATGTTGTGTCGAGAAGCTGTTTGTGGTATCCAGCCTTGAAGAGCGTGTAGTGCATGGAGCCGAAGCTGCCGCTGTTGTGTTGGTGTGAAAAAGGCAAGTGGGCCGGCCCATGTGAGGCAAGGAATGGCTGTTGTGCGGAGAAGCCGTCTCCGGTGGTGGAAGAACCGAGTTGCTTGCTGGATGCGTTTTGCTCGATGGATAAATTTGTCCGTGGTTGCGGTTGGTGTAGTGACCTCCTTGGTGCGGAGGTTGTAGACCAAGCCCAAAAGTGTGCTGGTGGCGCCAGCCGGGGGGAAGTTGTTGGGTGTGAGAGAGTCCAGAACGGGAAGGAGTTGCTCATTTGGTGTGGCGAGTTGGGTCTTGGAAGTGTTTTCCTGGAAGCCAAGAATGTCGTCGATTGCACGAGATCGGGCAAGGATCTGTGGGAGAAGTTCACGTGTGCTTGGTCCATGCATCCATATGTTGCGGTCGTCAACGTAGATGCCAGTGTGGACTGTGGTGGCTGGTGCTGTTAACGTGTGTATGCCATGGTGCCAAATGTTCATGAGAGTGGCCAGCAGCAAGGGGCTGAAGGGGCACCCTTGTAAGATGCCGTGGGTTGTTGCCTGCCATGTTGGCGACATAGTGCCGTTGTAGAGGAAAAGCCGTCGACAGCCTTGATAGAAAGCCAAGATGGTTTGACAAAGGGAATCGGGGGCCCCATAGTGTGAAAGTGCTGTGAGCGCTTGCATGATGTGGACTGTATCGAAAGCCTTGCTGAGGTCTTGGGAGAGAACGATGAAATCCTCGTCATGGTGCTCCAAAAGGTCATGAAACAGGCGAACGTGCAAGGCAATGCCATCCCTGCCTGGGAGCCCGCCGCACAATGCAGGAGCTGCCCAGTCGTGGGTCCAGGGTGCTAGGGCCCGTACTGTTGCTGACGCAGCAATTCGCCAAGCAATGCCGGTGATGCTGATTGGTCTGGTTCCGCCGGTTGGCTTTGGGAGGAGGACCACCAAAGTTTGTAACCATGATGGAGGGATGTGGGCTGTGTCGAGGATGGTGTGCCACAAGTCTCGAAAACAGTCCCACCAGGTGTTGGGAAGGGCCAAAAAGTGCTCTGATTGCCAACCATCGCCGCCGGCCGCCTTCCCTCGACTGCGACGAGCTGCTTGTATAAGCTGTTTGGTGGTGACTTGTAAAGTTGGTTGCGTAGTGTTGGGCGGCGGGAGCCACGGTTGCAATAGCTGGGTGTGGTGGTGCTTTGCTGGCTGCCAAGGTGTGTGGAGTGTGCCGGCCGCATCGCCAGGGTGTGGGCGATTCCAAATGTGGGTCCAGTTGGAGGCTTGTTCTTCCAGGTGCTGCTCGTTGTTCTTCATCTTCTTCATGTGATCCAAAGTGATGATCTTGAAGTTGGTATGCCTTTTGCGACTGACACCGACCAAGCTATCAACCCCACAAAGTTGGAGCCTAGAAGAATGCCAAAGATCTCCATTAGATGGTTTGGTAGTTCGCCTCCAACTGCTCAATGAAGGCATCAGCAAGGTTTTGTTCTGCACGTGAAGTTCCCCAAAGGAAACGGCGGAACATTGCATCGCTGGGAGTGGGAACCTGCAAGAGGCAAGTCCATCCATGATCCCAATCGGGATTGATTTCCCCACATTTCAGGCATTTGGTGTTGCATCCATGAGCCAGGTGAGCCATTTTTGGGCTTTTGACGGCCCGAATTGCAAAGCTCCTCCGCGAGGCAGAGGCTGCAGCCCATTTCCTTGTCATGTTGATTCTGTCAATGGTCATGTAAGGCAGCTCTAAATCTGCAATTTCGTGGCGCCCTGACTCACAGAATTCCTTCCATGAGGCCCATCTGACGGAATCTCGCAATTGATGTGCAATTCTTTTCCATTCTTTCGCAAGCAGAATGTCCTGCTCTAAGAAATGTCCACATTGTTCATGTCGCCATGAGGTTCTTCTCTTTGTCCATCCATAGCTGTTGAAACCCTCCAAAACAAAATGGTTGAGTGAGGTCTCACATTGTGAAGGGTCATGGCCGAGCCTTTGAAGTTCGGCATTACGGTTTACCAAAAGTTTGACCTGCTTGATCCACAAAGTTGGATGGGCTTCCTAGTGAGCACCGCAAATCAACCTACGCAGAGAAGGTGGTGAAAAGGAAAGGCTACCAAGGGCTCTCCAAATTGCCAAATTGTAATCGGAACAAGCTGTTTTGGATGGAAAGCCAGCGACCCATCCATAACACATTGCAGGCCTGGCAAGGCATGTCAAGTCATTCAAACGTATTTTCTTGTTAGGCAGGAGGCCAACACGCTTGGTCACATGGATGGCTTTTTCAAAACGGTCTTTGTTCGGAGAAACCTTGTTGAAAGTTCTCTTGTTAGGCTGGCCTATCAGAGCTCCCAGTACTTCCATAGATTTGGCACCTCCCGGAAATACTGCTTGTGTTTTTGAGGCATTCTCCAAAAGGTGAAAGTCTTCTGCAAATTGTTTCCAGCGGTTCATGGAGTCATCAAGCAAATTGCGACTATCACAAATCATGGTTCTGTCATCCATCCATATGCATTGATGTAAACGTCCTGGTTGATGTTGATCCTGCACACGGCCATATCCGACCCAAAGCAAAATGGAAAGAGCAAGTGGAGAAGCAGGATCGCCTTGTGGTATGCCTATCTGATTGTCAAGGGCTTCGCCAACATGTTTGTCATAGTGGATCCATTTCGAACACTTCATCCAATGATTGCAAACAACATTGATCCAGGGGCTGAGAGCCTGGATGCCATCTTTGACGCCATCTCTCAACATCATGATGTCCACCGTGTCAAAGCAATGACTAAAATCCAAAGTCGCTCCATGCTTCCAAATACCAAGCAGAGCGTCAGCCACACAGGCCTGGACTTCAGGACCTTTGCTACGTCTACAAATGATGTCACTAGGCATTTGTGCTTGCAATGAATCCAAAATTGGAGAAGTGATCCACATGGCAGAGAAAATCCTCCACCATACGCTGAAGACAGTGATTGGCCTAAGACCTTTGATATTGATCACGCCCTTGGAAACCTTGTTGGCCTTTGGAATGTAGGTGACCTTGAACTCCGCAAGTGATGTGGGAGTGACTCCTAGGTCAATCCATTGTTTGAAGTTGCGACCAATTTCCCTGAGAAACTCTGGGTTTTTTGCCAAAAGCTTGATCTCATAGGAGCTCCATTGGTCGAGGCCTGGACCACCTTTCGCATTCTTGATGGCCTTGCGCAGGTCATCCAAATTAGGTTCTCTGCCATGAACTCTACCTTGATATTGACTGAGAAACTGAGCAATTTCCTGAGCTCTGCATTGTCTCTGTTGCGGAGTCATTGCAACAGTGCTTTTGAGGTTCTTGTCAAACTCTTGAATGAGGTCAACAGCGGTTGGCTTCGAAGTTGAGGTTCTGTGATCATTCTGGACCTGTGGGTAATAGCTGATTTTCTTCTTGTTGATCCAGTTGGCCCTGTAGGAGTAGTCAGAGGCAATCTTCCTCCTCCATCTCCCATACGCACGTTCTCTGTCTTCATTTTCAAGCTTGTGCAGTTGTTTTTCCCAAAGTTGAATATCATCGGAGACTTTCTGCTGATTGATTTCGAGGTCCATAAAGTTTTTGCCATAGAGCTTCCTCATCATGTTGAAAGAGACATGGCTATGTTTTCCTTTTCGTAATAAAACCAAGAGCTCATGTGCAAGATTCAGCTTGTTTCTTGTTCTCCTTCTAGCCATGGGAGTGCGGAACTGTGGTGAATGTTGATCCCAGGAGTGCTTCTCGACTTTGAGGCGAGACTTTTGGATCTTATTCGCAAGTTTCTCAACTCTTCTAATTTCCCAAATATCGCCAAAGCCGTCCGGAATACAAAGAAGAGCCAATTTGTATGCAGTTTGAAAAATGGTCAAACCTTTTGATTGAGTCAATCTCCATGTGTAGTCAACAATTTCCTGGTCATGGTCCTCATCGTCAATCAGGCTTGGAATGGGGGCGCCATCGTCCGTGAGGAGGCAAGCACGCTGCCAGTTGGTGGCTTTCTCAATGTCAAACGCTTGAAGTAAAAGTTGCTCCCACTTCCTAGCTCCAATCCAGCTAGGCTTATCAAAGTTGGCACCCTTCTTGAAACGTTGAACTTGGAAATTGCAAAGCTCCAATTCAGCCATGGTCTCAATGATCTTATGGTCAGAAATCTTCGCATCCAGAGCATGAGAGCGCAAATGAGGTATGTTTGAAATATAGAAATCGATGAGCCTTCTACCTTGCCATCTAGATGAGTCTTCGCAAATATCCACAGTGACGCACCCGAACATAGATGCAAGAGCAGCAATCAAACATTCATGGGGTTCTTGATTCCAGTCGCCGCAAAGTAAAAGTGGGCCTTGCCAGTCCAGCCTGACCAGTAAATCCTCAAATTCAATGGCATGTTGATGAATCTCGCAGGCAACCGGAGGGCAGTAGCTGTTGATCATGAGAATGTCTTGAACCTGAATAGCGATAGCAGCAAAACCACGATTGTTGTAGAACTCGTCAAACATTCTGGAATGAACTTGGTTGGAAACAAGTGTCAGCACGCCATTGCACTTGGCTCCATGGATGACCGTTGCAGATGCATAGGCAGTGTAGCCAAGAAAAGAAATCCTACCAAGGGTGGCTTTCCATTCTTCCACATTGCAGTAAATCTCCTGCGCATGGACAACGATGGGACGTTGTTGTTTCTTTGTAGCTTCAATAAGGAAAAGGAGTCTCCAAAAACCAGGCAAACCGCCAGTGTTGATAGTCCAAACTTTCTGCTGTGCAGCCTCCTTTGCAACTGTTCCCCCCCGGAGGCAGTGGAGGGGAGGAGGTTTTCAACATTCCTTCTTGGAGCCTTCTTTCTTTCTTTTGATGTACTCCTTGATGTTCTCTTCAACCAATTTTTGCTCTTTCTTGTTGAGGCGCATGATCTTGTATAGCTTCTGATGTCCAATCTTTGCAGTAGAGTTCATCCACCAAGCCCTGGACGGAAGGATGGATCTCGCAGATTTGTGATGGCCAATGCAAAAGTTTCTCCAGTGAGACGTGTGTTGGCTCACTCTCCAGCACTTTCTGCAGATAATGTTTGTGCAACCTTTCGATTGCCAAGAGCGCTGAAAGGCCAGGCGCACAGGGGCATGACCAAAGCTCTTCGCATCAACCAATGCCTTGTTTCTGAGACCTTCAAGTCGAAGTCTCTTGTGCTCAAGCTTTGAAGTCTTCTTGTTTCCTCGCTTCTTGATCTTTCGCTGCAGAAGTGTCTTTCTCCTCTTGCTTTCCAACAAAGCAACACGGATTCTTTCCTGTTGTGGGTGGCAGAGCCCAAGAATGTCAAAAAACTTGCTTTCTCCAAACTTCTTGGTGTACTTTTGCCAAAATTGCACTGAAGGGAGGATTCTGGGTCTGTCCCTTGCCTCCTCTCCTTCGCAGGGCTGATTCCAAGTTCTTGAGTGAGAAGAAATTCTCCAACACTTCTTGCAAAAGACATCGCAAGCATGGCCTTTGTCATCGAAAATTCTGTGAGGTTCATGTCCAAAGGCTTTCGCTTTTCCATCTGCTTTATTCCAAATGCCGCACAGCATTTTCTCTCGGTGTGCTTTGCTATCTCCAAGGCAGATTCCTCCTTCGTTTTTCATTCTGGCCGCATAGAACATTCTGAGAGTGCAATCTTTGGGGGCCTTCGTGCAATTCTTCAAGTGATGCTTCAAGGTCTTTTTCCTAAGAGCTGTGTTGCTTGGCTGCATGGTGGTGCCAAGCTTGCAATAAGGGCAGCGCATTTTGGCCTCCTCCTTCGAAACTTTCAAAAAAGGAATCGGCTTCAAGAGTGTGGCAATTCCCAAACCATGACGACCAGAAGCTGAAGTGCCGTCTCTGATGTTCTTGTCTTTAGCCTTCTTGACCTCAACCGCATGGAACTTGTCAAGATGGGTTCTGATATCCTGAGTTCTTTTGGACGGATCGATAACGCAGCACTGAAATTGACAAAAAGGGCATGCCCAGCGCAAGGTCTTTGATGAGGTCGGCTCGTTTGCAGTGTTCTCAGCAGCATTCGAGGAGCTCATTGGTGTTGCTGGTGTCCTTGGAGTTCTAAGGATCTCCTGGATATTGGGTGTCCTCAAAGACTTCGAACTCTTCGGAGTATCCACTGTCTTCTTTGGTGTGCTCCAAGGCGTTGGTGACTTCAGCAAGTCCATGAAATCATCAAAAACGCTGGGATCTGCTTTGCTCTTTGAGTCAGTGATTGCATTGGTCCCACCTCTGAAACCAAAATCTTTCATTGTTCTACTTGACAAACTTTTGGCTCTCCAAACTCTACCATTTGCACGCAAGTTGTTGCCAGGGATCTCGATCGAGTCAGGAATCAAAGGCATGTAGTGGCCACCATCTTTCGCAAGGTGGATTGAAGGAAATTGTCTCCAGTCATCTTTGGGGGAAATCACAGCAATCTTTGTCCAAGGTTCTTCCGCATTTCCATTGTACTGCCAAATGACCAAGTGGATCTTCTTGATCTCAGCAACCGCAATCAAACCATAGTGGCAGATCCACCTGTTTTCACGGTGGAGAGTCTCAGTTGCAAAGGTGTGCACATCCTCGGCTGGCGGGCCATCTTCGGTAAGAACAGTCCAGGAGTCATCAGGAACCCAATGTTCTTGCCATTCGAGGTTTTCTTCGCAAAGAAATCTAAGAGCTTGTCGCTTCAGGGTCTTTCCAAGAAAAGCAATATTGGGAATCACTTTGTTGACCAAATTGTCCTGACATGTATTGAAAGCAGCAATCAAAAAGGCGATGGATCTCCATCCGCAATCTCCAGTGCCCCCAAGCTCCAACGCACGTAGATTCAAGCCACTTGATCCATCAGTTCCATCTTTCAGCTCAAATGGGAGATCTTCATCAGGGACAGGAGAACGTGGATGGTCTTCTCCTCCAATCTCAATTTCTCCTCCAGCTCTAAAGATTTCTCTTGTTTCGTTCTTAATCTTGCTCTGAATACCCTTTGAAGTCCAAGCGGAACCGTCAAGCAGGCTATAGTCAGGCTTCTGCAAAGTGTCTGAAATCAGCGGCATGTAGTGTCCACCATCTTTTGCAAGGTGAATGATAGGCAGCCTTTTCTTTTCATCATTGGGTGAGATGACCGCAATCTTCGACCAAGGCTCGCTGTCTTCTCCCTTGTATTGCCAAATGACAAGGTGAACTTTCTTCACTGCAGAAACCGCCATCAAACCGTAGTGGCAAATCCATCTATTGTCTCTGTGTATGGTGTCTGTCGCAAAGGTCTTGATGTCTTTCGCGGGAGGTCCATCTTCAGTAAGGTGGGTCCAAGCATCATCTGGTGCCCAGTGGTTCTGCCACTCTTTATCAACTTCGCAGAGGTGAAAAAGTGCTTGGCTTCTGAGGGCTTTTCCAAGGATTGTGATCTTGGACATAACATTGTCAGCGAGGTTGCATGATTTTGTATTGATGGCTGCAAGTTGGAAGGCAATGGCTCGCCACCCACAATCTCCAGTGCCACCGAGCTCCAAAGTGCGCAAGTTCAGCCCTTCTGGTCCAAGCTCACCTCCTCTGAGTTTTGATGGTTTCGCCTTCTTCTTTGGTGGTGAGGTGGTTTTGTTGGCCTCCTCAACTTCTTCATCCATATTGGCATCGATCTGTGTGGGTTCCAAAACCTGGGTAGGGCCAACCTTCTCATATGCAAAGTGTTCACTGAACCACCTAGGGCCGCTAACCTGAAAGGTCTCTTCTTTTGGCTTTCTGCTGGACTTCCATCGGACAATTGATAGGCGTCTGATATGGCCATCAATCTCGGCCTGGTAGGCATAGGCGCTTTGCTTTTCATTGCATTGTCCATAATTTTCCATGGGCTTCCTCTTCCACGCGGAGGAAGAGGTCTGGTTTTAAGCTTCCAACCTTGTTGCTCTAACCAATCTTCAACCATTCCAGGACCATTATAAGGGGGAATGCCCCACACCGCCCAAGTCTTGTCGGTGATGTCCTCCTCCTTGCAGTGGTACCCCAAATCATTGCCATCTCCACGTCTCCAAGTCAAAGGAGCGCCATTCGCTTCCTGGATGGTCCTCTGAAGGTAATCATGATGGCTTTCATCGTTCAATCTGGTGATCCACAAGGCAGCAGGTTTGACAACGATGTCCTGCGAAAGACGCGTCACAAAGATACCATTTTTTCCAGAGCAATTCATCATCTTTCCAACATCCTGCTTATTGATCATGAGGTATCCAGTGAGGAGGGATTCTGAGCTTTCCCATCTGTTGGTCCTCGCCTCTTTCAAGCTGTCGTCCAAAAGTCTGGCTGAGTATTCAGGTTTCTGCTGCAAGATCTGCTTATTCTTCTCGGAGATATACTTCCATGGAGCTGTCAAACGCAAAGAGACAAGGTCATCGCGCTTGGCAGTTTCCATCTTGCGCTCGTTGATCTTCTCTTTCTCCAAATTGGGCTTTTGTCTGTTGAGATTACCAACAACCGCATCGATCATGGCCAAGTTCCCCATCCAGGGGAGAAGAAGGCTTTGGCAGGAATCCGGGATGTCATCAGTGCCAATTCTTTTGGCAACCAGCAGCATTGACTTGTTGATCTTAAGGTCTTGTGCAAGCGTTTGTAATTGTCGCAGTTGTTGGACGCTTTTGACAATTGCAATCTCACCTTTTGGAACTTCTCCTTCTTCCAACGACTTATGCAAGGATTGCCATGTGGTCTGCTGTGTCTTTGGCCATCTTCTCGAAAGATCAAAGCGGGGAAGCTCATCCTCCTTCTTTGTTTTTCCTTTCGTCTTGGATTTTCCTTTGCTTCCTCCTTTGCCTTCTTCATTGTTGCTGTCAGCTCGGATTTTTCCATAGAAACATTGTCCTTGCTTTTGACTTCCAAGGTGTCCTTTGGCTTCTTTGATCAATTCTTCAAGCTCCTGCGCTTCCTCCACGTTGGTCTTGTATTTGAGGATAGAAGCAATCATGTCTAGGCAATCCCCAATGTCTCTTTTCTTCTTTGTGGCGTTGGATCCTCCTGCGCCTCCTCTGAAATCATTAGCTTCCTCATTGTTGCCAGCTCCTCTGAGTTCAGAAAGCTGTGCATTTGCGCTGCTATAGATACTGCAGAACATCTCAATGATATCCTCAGCGCTTTCCTCTTGCTTGCCAGGGGAAGATATCCCCTCATCCTTCTTTTCTGAAGCGTTCTTTTCCAAACAGGACAAAGATAAATCCTCATCCTTCTTTTCTGTGTCTTCGCACTCGCAAAGAAAAGAACCCGCATCTTTCTTCTCAGCAGCCTCAATCACGCAAGGAAAAGGTGGCTCCTCATTCTTCTTTTCGATGATCTCCATCTTGCAGGGAGAAAAAGTCTCCCCATCCTTCTTCTCTGTGGCCTCAATCACGCGACAAAGAGGCGCCCCCTCATCTTCCTTCTCAATAGCTTCAAACACGCAAGGAAAAGGTGGCTCCTCGTTTTTCTTCTCCGCAGCCTCAATTTTGCTAAAAGGCAAAACCTCCATATCTTTCTTTTCGATGACCTCAATCTTGCTGGGAGAAAAAGCCTCCCCATCCTTCTTCTCTTTGACGTTGGACATGTTTTGGGAAAATGGCTCCACATCTTTCTTTTCTGTGACCTCAAGCTTGCTAGGAGAAAAAGCCTCCTCATCCTTCTTCTCTGTGACCTCGATCTTGTCTTTGCAAAATGACTCCTCAACTTTCTTCTCAATACCAATCATCACGCAAGGAAAAGGTGGCTCCTCGTCCTTCTTTTCTGCAACCTCAATCGTGCTAAAAGACAGTGACTCCACGTCTTTCTTTTCGATGACCTCAATCTTGTTGGGAGAAAAAGTCTCCCCATCCTTCTTCTCTGTGACGTTGATTATGTTTTGGGAAAATGGCTCCTCTTCTTCCTTTTCAATGACCTCGATCTTGCTGGGAGAGAATGTCTCCCCATCCTTCTTCTCTATGACCTCGATCATGTTCTGGGAAAATGGCTCCTCAACTTTCTTCGCAATACCAATCATCACGCAAGGAAAAGGTGGCTCCTCGTCCTTCTTTTCTGCAGTCTCAATCGTGCTAAAAGGCAGTGGCTCAACATCTTTCTTTTCGATGGCCTCTATCTTGTTGGGAGAAAATGTCTCCCCATCCTTCTTCTCTGTGACGTTGATCATGTTTTGGGAAAATGGCTCTTCTTCTTTCTTTTCGGTGACTTCGATCTTGCTGGGAGAAAATGTCTCCCCATCCTTCTTCTCTGTGACCTTGATCATGTTCTGGGAAAATGGCTCCTCAACTTCCTTCTCAATATCAATCATC
>Ga0126342_10018590_pt1 | contig 11898 bp, 8 predicted proteins | sample Cyp1metagenome_FD_92528 | JGI IMG/M metagenome (GOLD analysis project Ga0126342, IMG submission 92528) | Coral microbial communities from Lord Howe Island, Old Settlement Bay, Australia - Cyphastrea 1 metagenome | ecosystem: Host-associated > Invertebrates > Cnidaria > Coral ... | reverse complement strand
TTCCATAATATATGGGATAATCATCCCAACTGACTTTCAATTATTTCCGAGGGGTAGGTCAACCACCAACCAGATATATAATATAGATTAATATAGAGAATTTTCCTGTTAAAACCACATTATTATTCACCATAAATCCTGTAAATTCACCATGAAATCGATGGGATTCCAGGATTCTTGGGGCGCCCTCCAGGACAAACTCCATGTTCGCTGCGTAACGTGGTGACCTATGGAGCTGCTTTGAGCGCCTTAAAGCGAGGCACAATGGCAAAGGATATCTGATTGGTGGTGACTGGAACCATGGAATGGATTATGATTTTCCCATCATATTGGGGTCATGTCATCATCCCAACTATTACTCACTCCATCATTTTTCAGAGGGGTAGGTTGAAACCACCAACTAGATATATGTCATATACATTTCATGAAAGTGGAAACATCGGATTCTTGGTTGTAGAAATCATGATTATGGTGTAGAAATCCTCATCACAATATATTTCACCTACAAAAAAATGCTGGGAGTTTTTTCCGCAACAAAAACATCCACAAAAAAAAGTCCCATAGTGGTGGGATTCTAGCCAGCAATAAAAACATATCCCATAACAAATCCCCATGAATGTTGGTTGCTTATGTATATATATATATACCTCTGGTTATGACTAACATAGCTATTGAAAATGGCCATTTATAGTGGATTTAGCCATTAAAAATGGTGATTTTCCATAGCTATGTTAAATTACCAGAGGGTATATTCCAATTCATTCATTATATATCCACTATACTTCCCATTCATTCATAAAAAATATACTGTTGGTTGCCAGTGTTGGTTATACTTCCCATGATGATGCCACCATTGTATCAATATCTTCGAGTCTTAGAGCCATGGCACGAGGCAGTTGCTGGCCGGAAGCCCTGGGTGTTTTGCAGATGATGGAGGAAGATCAGGTGCCCTCCGCGGGACCAATTTGGTGAACCTGCCATACAAAAACCACAGTTCTGGGTAAATTTCATCACGACCTCACTGTTCTCCCGAGCCCTGGGAATCATGGTTAGGATTCGGGAAATCATCACCAAATGGCCGCAAGATTCAGGTTAGTGAATTATTATAATTTACCCAGAAAGGTGGTAATATCCACAGTTCATATTTGGACATAAGCTTCATATCTGGACTAGACCTTACAGGATGGTGCCCCCCAGTTATAAGTGGTTTATAAACCCCATGAATACTATAGTTATATCTGCCATAAACCATAGTGAAATGGGAGTTATTTGCACCAACTTAGCTAACTATGGGGCACCACCTTGTATAACCACAGTCACATCTGGTTCAAAGTGGGGTAAGGAGGTCTAGTCCAGATTTAGGCTTTAGGCCCCCGGAGATGACCAATTTTAACCACCAGCAAGCACGAAGAATCAATGGCCATGACTCAGGAACCGATTTATTGGAGGTATTTACCATATATTTTTGGCCTATGTTTCAGGCCTATGTAAGGGAATATCCCAACAAAACATGGTCTTATATGGTACAGGACCTCCATTTTAGGATCCTGAAATTCCCATTGAAGTAAGGGTGAATCTTAATCATTTATCATAGCACGATCGCCAAAACTGGAAGGTTCAATGCACTTGAAATATGGCTCTGGAAAGCAGAACGCATTTCCTAAGAGGGGTTTGCTGTGGGACTATAGCAACCATTTATGGGATATACTATGGGTATATATTTGGGATATCTAACCGATATGATTTTGGCTGTCCAAAAATGGAGTCTACCCCATGATGATCACTCATGGGATGTGCTTTGGCTTTCCTACTGTGGATGGAAGAAGAAGTCCTGCAGCACCAACAGGATGGTTGCAACCCCTATAAATAATGGGATTTTGCCCATCTATGGTGATTTCGCAACCATCCACAGTATGAATGAGATAATAAGTGGATATAAATGAATAATGGGATACTAACTTATATACCCCGGATATTGAATATGGGATACTTTATTCATAATGGGATACTAATAATTAAACGTAGTGGATGTCAAGTATATAATTTCGATAGTTTTTTTTTGGAAACACATATTATTCTTGGATATACTATCATGTTTTTTTGAATATACTAATATGATAGTATGGTTATATACTAATATGATAATATACTAATATGATAATATTCCCAATATTCAGGATTGCGAGTTTTATTTACTAACTTCGCTAATGGTTCCACCAGGTTCAGCCCAATGTCATCACCTTCAACGCCGCCATCTCCTGCTGCGCCGTCAGCGGCGCCAGTGTCAGCGCTTGGCCAAGTGCCTTGCGACTGCTGGAGGCGCGGTGAGGAGTGGTGGAGTGAGGAGCGGAATTCCTTTTTTTTGGAGCCATGTAGAACTAGATGTTGTGTATATATATATGATATTATATATATGTGTATAATTATGATTTTGTAATACGCATATATATATATATGTATATGTAATTATATATATATTATAATCAGTTAGTACAATATATATATACATACATGCAAACATTGTGATGACAGTAATATTGATAATAATAACGCAACAACAAGGGTAAGTGGGAGATCTCGAATATCTTATGATGGGAGCAATTGTGAATCAGTGCCAAAGTGAAGTATCATGCTGAAGACGCTGGGGATGGTTTACTTCTCAATCTGGCTGTACCTGAGAATTCAGATTCCTGACATTTCCACATTTCCTGACTATCTGAAAGTCTCTTATAACATCTTATAAATCACCATAAGATCATCAAATAACATCTTATGACATCTGTTATTTTCACAAATCAATTCTAAATCATCAATTTTTCCAACCCCCTTGGTCGAAGCCGCATCGCGCAAGCGTGACGATTCTGTCGTATTTTTCTCAGGAGATGCAAGAGAAGCAGCTCCAGGTGGGCGGTTCTTGGGGATTCAAGCCTCGAATGACAAAAGCTCTATGCATGGCTGGTTGATGGTTTGGAACATTTGGATTTTGGATGATGACTTTCCATTCAGTTGGGAATGGAAAATCATCCCAACTGTTACTCACTCCATCATGTTTCAGAGGGGTAGGTTGAAACCACCAACCAGATGGTTATGAGTTATGGAAATCTACAGCGAAGATATGTCAACCATGTCAACAGCGGATTTTTTCCGTATGTTTTCGGGGTGTTGCATCCCATAAATCCCAGCGCTCATTCCCAGCTACCGGGCATGGTAAACGTTTACAAAAAACGATGGAACATCATCATTTTTAATGGATAAATCAACTATAAATGGCCATTTTCAATAGCTATGTAACAAATTACCAGAGGGTATGAATTATGGAAAATTACAGGGAAGAGAACCCGGTATGTGTGTGAATTACCCCCTGGTAAATTAACATAGACCCTGAAAATCACCAATTTTTAATGGAAACTAGTCTTCCAACCCTATCTGCCAGAGTCTATGTTAATTTACCAGGGGGTATGCATGATTATTTTAGATTATCATACTGTGTGTTGAATGGTTATGAACTATGGAAACACACGGTGATGAACAAGGACTTGGTATGGGATGATGGGATATGGTGATCAAACATTGAACATACCCTTGTTGAATGCTTATAAAATCTTAAGATTTCACCATGAAATATGGGTTCGAAGCAACAGAAATCTGGGATTATGATATGAGATGATATGAGTTACGCTCAAAATGGTTGAAGACCACTGTGGGATTGTAGAAGCACTCTTGTGAGAGATTCGCACCCAACATTGCAAAGCGGTAGGGCCCCCTCCAAAAGCCAGAATGGCGCAAAATACTGGAAAAGCGACATGGCCACCCAAAAAAACGATAACCATACTAGCAACTACTGAGATGTAAATTATGTTGACGGGAGCTCATATGATGCAACTGATAGACGATGGTTGATTGGTTAAGAAATAGAGTTTCTTTTTCCAGAAAATCATCATTGTATCTCATGATATCCCAACCATGTCCCAACATGTTTCATACTTTTTCCATGTTCTCCACATCTTTTTCCAGTTTTTTCTCATGTTTTCCAAGTTTTCCACATTTTTCCAGGTTTTTCCAATGGTTTTTCACCATTTCTCCACACTTTTCCCCTGTGAAACCCCCGCGACCTCCACCCATTCGTCGTCGCAGGCGGATGTGATCTCCTGCAGCAGTGCCATGCGCGCCTGTCGTGGGGCCTGGCAACGATCCATGGAGGTGCCTTAGGCAATGTCGGGATGTCAAGAAACAGTGAGGGATTTATAAACCAATTGACTATATTATAGTCATATCTACAACATAAATGGATGTAAATATCTGGGCATTGTTAATGGAAATATCTATAGTCATATCTATGGAAATGTCAGGATGTAAATATCTGGGCATTGTTAATGGATTATGGCATTGACTATAGTTATATCTACCATAACAATATTTTTTTTTGAAACTGGGGGATGGTTTATGGCATTACCATACGGTGAATGGAAGAAATCCTGCATCAGTTGGTATATTGTTTATTCCCTCATAACCTCATGATTTACAATCTTTTATAGTTACCTCACGGTTGCCAACTGGTGCAGGATTTCTTCCACCAATGGAGTGATGTTCAATACCTACTGGTTGGTTCAATACCTATAAAAATGGTGATTACTGGGGGATGGTTTATGGGCCCACATTAATGGGAATATAAATTCACTTATGGTATATAATGGGATTTATAAGCCATTGTAAACCCCATGAATACTATAGTTATATCTACCATAAACCATAGTTAAATCAATATTTGGTTGGTGGTTTGGAACATAAATTTTATGACTTTCCATCATATTGGGAATGTCGTCATCCCAACTGACGAACTCATATTTTTCAGAGGGGGTGGTATACAACCAACCGGATGAGATATGGTACCAATCCCCCACTGGTTATGTATCATCAATGGTATCCCACTATATCCAGTGAGATTTCATGGTATAACAGTGCCATTTATATACCAGTGGGGGATTTTCCATGGTTATGTATCCCAATGGTATAATATATATATATATATATGCCAATGATATCCCAATTATATCCCAGATGATTTCCCAGTTATATCTCAATGATATCCCTAAAAACATCCTACTATTCTTGTTGTTGATTTTAAAGCATTTGTAAGCAACAGAACATGTGGGGACTTTCCATGATTTTCCATGATCAATGGTTATGTATCTCAATTATGTCCGTTTTATATAATAATATGTATATATATATATTCCATTGTATCTATATGCAATTGAGAACAAGGTCAAAGGAGATAACGAGGTAGGATTTATTTTCAATATTCCAGATTCTATCTCAATTATATTCCTAAAACATCCTACTTTTTTGTTTTTGCTGATTTCACGAAGCAAAATGGAGGTTTAACATAATTTAACCAACAAGAATAGGGATGTGATAAATGGGATGTGATTGGGATATTTAATGGGATATATAACCATAGAACATGGGATGTCGACCAGGAAACATGGTGGGCTAATATGGGCGAATGAATGGGAAAAAGTCGAATCTATCAATCTGGATGCACTTGATCATGACCTCATTGTTATCCGTCATTGGAATGATGGGATTGTATGGGGAATCATCCCCAGCCATGGCCTTATTTCAGTGATTTTCAGGTTGGTGAATCACAAAAAAAATCAGCGAGATATTCGATTTACCCTATGGTTATGACTAACATAGCCATGGTATAGATGGCCCATAGAAATAGATGGTTTACCTATTAAACATGGTGATCTTCCATGGCTATGTCAAATAACCAGATGGCAATGGCATTTTATGGGACATATCATGGGATATTTATTTCGAAGCAACGAATAATGATATAATGGGAGTATAATGGAACATAATGGGGATAAAACCTCTGTAAGATGGGATATGGTGCCCCTACAACTATGGTTGATACATGGCATATATTACTGTATGGGGATATACTGACCTTCTAGGCGAATATACTGTAATAAATCATAATGGGGATATATCAATCATCGTCTGAATAGAATGGGGATTAATGGGATATACGAAATACTGTACCCTTGGGTAATCATGGAGCTCAAACCATTGCTTCCCTTTCTTTTAAAATGAACAAGTTTTGACTACTTTAGGGTCCCTTATTTTAGGAAACGCCAAATTTGGCGCTTATATACCCTCCAGCAGTCAAATATTGCAATGGAAAATGACTTACCCTCTGGTAAACATACAAAAAACTATGGAAAATCACAATTTTTCATGGGTAAATCAACTATTTCTATGGCCATTTTCCGTAGCAAACTGTAAACGTTTACCAGTTACATTTGATTTTCCCACTCTGAGGTCCATTTAGGGCATTTTCCATTGCCATGCTTGACCGAAGGGTACCCCATCATATCGCGATTCCACGGCTGATTGGTTCTATATCCAATGTTTCATGATTACCCCCCGAAGATCTTGGTTCGGGTACTAAGTCCTCGTCAGGTTTTGGAATTTTCATGGTTGATAGCCACCATTATACATAATAATGTATATATTTATATATATATATATTCACATTACATATTGTTTACATTATATAACATTAATGGCAACAGATCCTTTAATATATATATATATATATATATACATACCAGCCCTTAATATACCAACCATTATATATAGTATAGATCATAAAAACAATCATGAATTAACATATATATATATATATCCTACCGGCTATGTATAGTATATCCTTTCACATTATAAACATTATAGTATATACCTATAGTATAGTATAGATCATATCCTTTAACAAGCATTGTTTATTGTTTCAGCCAGGTCTTGGAATTTATGCATGCGACGTCCATGCGCTTGGATGTGATCTCTTACAATTCCGTGACCTCGGAGAAAGATCGCGTGGCGTTGGATCCGTGAAACTGGTATACTACAATGTGGGGCCCCCAAGATAGCGTTCAGTTGGTGCAAATAACTCCAATAACTATGGTTTACGGTACTTATAACTATGGTTAATGGGGTTTATAAACCAACTATAACCAACTTGCAACTGGGGGGCCCCACATTGTAAGTATATAAGTCATAGCTGGTGAAAATCGATGGTGAATTCCATGTGATTCTTCAAGTCATACGGAAGCGAAATCCGATAAATCACCAAATGGTTGAAACCCAAACAAAATAATGGGATGTTTACCAGTTACTGGTGATTCGGAGTTCGAAAAACAATCCGCCGAATGGTAAGTTCATTGGTTTTGAATGGCTTTGACCCGTCCTCTTAGTTGATTAAGGGGGCTTACAGAAACCATCATGAAATTGACCAGCTATATACTCTGATGTTCACCAGGTGTTGAGATATTTTGACCTATCCTCATGTAAACATCGTTTTTTCTTAAACACTTTGATTCGGGATTGGCTCGAGGTTCATGACGCCAAATATGGGCATGGCTCAGAAAAGCGGACGGGGAACTCCATGTTTGGTCGCAGTAACCCCAAAAAAGACGATGGATGATGTTTTGGCCATGTTTTAGCCATGATTTCCAGGTTTCCCAACTGTTCTATCTTGTTGGGCTTGTTATAAATCAATCTCCATTTTGCTATACACTTGTAGCCCATTCGTAGTAGTCCCATGCTTTTGAAATAGTCCTCAAGAATACACAGAAAGCATGAAACAGCAGAGCTTTTGGGCATTGGGTAGTTTAAGACCTGTGACGGTTTGCCTTCAATGGTGGACATATACTAACCAACTAAACAATACTAAACAAACCAAAAAAAAATATGCGGAATAATTGGCCATCATATTGGCTGGCCATACAATCCACCAGGTGCAAAACGGGAGGAGCCAGGCTCTTACAGGTGACATGTTAGGATATAGGATCTGGTTCTGTCAGAGCTGTGATGTGGATCAAACAAGATTTCGACCCAAAGCCAAATAAGAGATGCTGGTTGGTGGTTTGGAACATTTGGATTATTGTTCCATATATTGGGAATGGAATAATCCCAACTGACTTTCACTCCATCATTTTTCAGAGGGGTAGGGCTCAACCACCAACCAGATATGTATATATATAGATATATAAACTTCATTATCTATAGTTATATCATAGTTATATCTACCATAAACCATAGTTCATAAAATTGGATGATGGGAAAATTTACGGGAAAGCCCTATATTTGATGGTAAAAACCATGGTTTCCTGTAGATTTTCCCTTAAACCAATCCAGTGAATAGTTCATCTCCAGGCAGAATTCATCTCCAGCATTGAGGCGATCACTTCGTGTACTTCGTGCGAGAAAAGCTGGCAGGCGGCCCTCCATTTGCTGCGCAGCATGGCGGATGTGAAGCTTCGACCGGTCACCAACAGCGGCGTGGCTTACCGCGGTGTCAACGCGACCAGGGAGGGATTTTGAGATCTTGAGATCAGTCCCTAAGTTAAGTTCCATATATATATATAAATCCATGTGTACATATATATATATATATGTAATTAATATATATATGTAATTAATATATATATATATATATCAATATCCCACGGGTTCTATGCCAGATACGAAACACTCTCAGTTAGGGTTGCTCCCATTGTCTTGCAGATGTAGAGTTTTGTTTTTTTCGCAACTAGGGGATGCCAGGGGCATTCCAAACTTCAGATTTTGGTCCAAGGCCAAAAAAAAAGATCGTTAAGCCGGCTTTGGCTTGGTGTCAACGCTGAAACATGCCACACGAAAATCACAACGAAGTGCAAAGTCGCAGTTACAGGGATAAACAGCAATTTGTGAAGCTTCTTAAGTTGGCACTGGGGCCACTGGGGTTGATTGTCTCAGGTTGCGACAATGTAACAACTCAAATGTGACACATGTCCTTTGTGTTAAGATTGTTTTTTTGTATGTTGCTAATTTAATTGTTAATTTTGAGTTCGTAAACTTATTTCTTCATACATTCAATATATTCCGCATGTTGCTTTCTTTAAAGTTGTATTTTGATGTATTTTGTTTGTTGCTTTCCTTGTTTCTTTAAACATCGAAACATCACTCAGCCGTGCTCCAGGTTACAATGCTGCCATCAGTGCCTGTGGTGGCTTGGATGTAAACTCCCAGTCATGGTTAGTTATATAATGGGAGTTACCACACTATATTAGTATATTATATGTTGGTATTATATATATATATGTATATATGGTTGGATATATATATATATAATGGGATGGTTTATTTTTTGGGGCTTACTGGGTTTACCACACTGATCATATATATATAATAAACTTAATAGATACAAAAATGCATTGCATATGTGTCAATGTGAACATATCCCTTACTTGACTTGCTGGTTGAAAACAACATACTGCATACATTATTCAATTTTGCTTTGCATTGCGGTCTTATGTGTATATAATACATGTTAGATGGCTTGATACACCTATCATATTACATCAGTGTATGCAAGTGCACATGCATGTGTATCAGTACATGCAACCTAGTTGTCACCAAAAAGGATGAGCGGTGAGTTATCAATTTGGTTCATTGGTTCATTAATTGACGTCGTATCCTGTTACATTTCAAGATATGAAAAGTCATGAGATTTACTTCAGATATAAATTGGTTGGAATGCATCTATCCATGAGTGATATAATGTTATATCTGAAATATGGTGTATCAGCCATTCTGAATGATCATGTAAACCTTGGTTGGGGTAATTTAACGGGCTGGGTGTTTTGCCCAACCTTCATGTTTTCCTGTTACAGGGGTTGGTAAATGTCCTAATTGAACATCACCCAAATATTGGCGATATATTCTCCAACAGATACTTGAAAGCGATGTTCAAAATCCCCAAAATCACACATTTACCACGCCCTGTGTTACCCATACGTGTTTCCCATACACGTTTGTTATTTGTAAATTTAACATGGCAATGTTTATGGCAATTTACAGATCATATTTTTTTAACATAGCTGTAGAAAATATGAACATGGCATAATGTGGTTAAAACATGTTAAAACAATTCCATAAACGAACCATTTGTTAATGGTTTATACCACATAAAAATGATGATGACTGAGGGATGGTTTATGGCAAAACCCACATTAATGGGAAAATAAATTCCCTTATGTTATATAATGGGATTTACAAACCATTGTAAACCCTATTCACTATAGTTATATCTACCATAAACCATAGTTAAATCTAGGCCATAGTTAAATCAATATTTTCAATTGCCACACCATCTCCATCCATTTTCTATGGTGATCAGGAGGCCACTGGCAGCATGCGCTGCTATTGTTGCAGGCGTGTCGTGGCGATAGTAAAACGCGTTGGCGTTGAACTTGAATGGTGAAAAGGAGTACATAGCAAGGCTGATATACATACATACATACATCCATGCATGCATACATACATACATACATACATGTATATATATATATATATTGCTAAATTATAACGACCTCACTGCGACCTCACTGGAAATCATGGTTAATAAGGGATATCATCCCCAAATGGCCTTAATTCATGATATATGATATGATATGTGATATGATATTATATATGATATATGATATGATATGATATGATATGATATGATATATATATATATATATATATTTACATAAATATGTATGTAGTATATGATTATATATATATATATATACATATATACATATCAAGGGATTTTTGAGATCAAACAAATCTCTTGACAAGACTTGATCTTTGTTGGACTCTGGTAATCAACTAGGCAATCAAAATTTCAATGAACCCACCTTTATGTTTCAAGGGCCCAAGGGAAAATCATCTGCAAATGAACGACAACTGTTAGATTACAAAGGGTAAACTATCCCTATAATATAGATTACAAAATTTACTATATGTATATACACTATATATACACTATATATATACACTATATATATACACTATATATATACTATACATGTCTATACATTATCTATATACTGTACAATGCAAATCAATTATATATAGGACAATGCAAGTTAATTATATATATACCTGCTTGAAACCACCAATCAGTATATAGATGTATCACCTACTATAAACCATAGTTATTTTTCTAGATATATCACCTATAAACCATAGTTTCGGAGGGGTAAATGTATATCAATGGAGTATTTAGCCCACCATTTTGTTCGAACCTCGTCTCCAGGAGCTTGGCCAACGCGCTGATGCAGTGAGCTATGCTGCATGCATCAGCAGCTGTGGAGGAGCCGGGCGGGTGGTGGGTGAAATGGGTTTGCCCGGTTTAACTAACATAGCTATGGATACAACTGCAAAGCTAACATATATGTTGTGGTAAATTACATCAATGTTTGTTCTGGAAGCCACTTAGAATGTACCAATAGCTATGGGAAATGGATAATTTATAGATGATTTACATATTAAATACTATATATTTTCCATAGCAAACTGTTACTTTACCAGAGGGTAACCATGGTTTAACATTGTTAAAACTGGTTGGATATGGTTTGACTAATCAAAATGGCGCACAGAACTTTTTTTATCAGCCAAATTGTGGCAACAAACATGGGAATTCATTCAGTCCAAATGGATCAAAATGAACGGGGTTAACCACCGAAGCAAAATGGAATTTGAACCATCATTTCATGGCAAGTGTAGGCTCAGCATAACATGGGACAATGTCAGCGTGTGCCCATGTTCAGATTCCCAAACTAGGAATTTAAGCATACAAACTAAGGAATTCGTCAATGAATTGTGGGAGGATTTGATTAGACTGAATTAGATTAGATTAGATTACTGTAGATAGATAGATATACAGATAGATAGATAGATAGATTGATTGATTGATTGATAGGATAGATAGGATAGATAGGATAGATAGGATAGATAGGATAGATAGGATAGATAAGATAGATAGGATAGATAGGATAGATAGGATAGATAGGATAGATA
>Ga0126342_10018589_pt1 | contig 11898 bp, 16 predicted proteins | sample Cyp1metagenome_FD_92528 | JGI IMG/M metagenome (GOLD analysis project Ga0126342, IMG submission 92528) | Coral microbial communities from Lord Howe Island, Old Settlement Bay, Australia - Cyphastrea 1 metagenome | ecosystem: Host-associated > Invertebrates > Cnidaria > Coral ... | reverse complement strand
GAAATCCTGCACCACCTGTCAACATGTCATTCAACATTGAGCTTGGGGGTACGGGGGTACAAGTTATGCATTAGCAAATCTAAGGTTATAGAGGTGGTGCAGGATTTCTTCCACCCACCGTATGTAGCAAATCTGCATGTGGCAAAGGGATCTTCCAAGGGAAGATATGAGATATTCTTTGGGATATGTTTTGTATATCTCAAGAAAATATGTAGCAAAATAAGGCGAAAAAAAAAACTATGGAATAGATGGGATGCCATTGGGATATCAAATATTCATGTTGCAGGATGTTGCAGGAGAAAAAAGGGGATAATGTCATAAGGTTTTGTATTTACCCACCACAATGGAGAGATCATGAAAGATACTGGTGGCTGATCAATGGTGGATTTTTGGAAAAAAGTTGTAGATATTTAGATGGGGATAGATAAGACCATAGATATGTGTATATATATATATCTACAGAATAGTGACAAATGAATCACAAAAGAGATGGATAAACCAATAAACAGTCCAAAAATTGGAAATTCAGCCACGGCGTTACCGGACACCAGGGCTGGTCTTCGCCACGCGCTACCCAGCGGGCGCCAGTTTCACTATCCAACGGTGTCTGCCCAGTTGCAGCGGGGTGACACAAGGCGTGGGCGTGGCCAAAGTGGCGGACGTTGGGGGTGGAAAAACATGGGTGTATCCTCTGGTAAACCGAGGTAGCGATTGAAAATGGCCATTTAGTTCGTTGATTTACCTATTAAGAATGATGATTTTCCATAGTTATGTTAGTTTTTAGTTTACCAGAGGGCCTCATATGTAAACCACCATCCCTTATTAGATGGGTTATTCTGATAGGATTTATTTTTGTATACCATATTATGAATCATCGTTTTTGAATATTAGATTATAGGGGATAATCATGTTTTAAAGATATTGATAGAGTAACCCTTTACTATCCCCCGTAGTATATGATAGTTTAAATATGACAACGCACGCGAGCGTATTTGGCAACGCCCAAATGGACAAGCTGAAGACCTGGAAATTATGGGTAAAACATGAGACAATTGTCTACAAACACCAACAAATCTCCAATTATGCGGAAAAGAAAGGGACCACATTAGTTTTGGATATTCACTTGGAAATTTGTTGGGAAAACAACGGGGCTATTTATTGAAATATACTTGGGTATGTAATCAAGAATTGGAAGCATGGGAAAATCTCCTATACTGGTAGCTTGGAATCCCCACAGATGGGCGGTGATGATCCCCCCAAAAAACCATCAACCAACTGGTTGCCTGGTGGTGCCCCCTACAGCTTGGCCATTTCCTCTTGCGTGGCAGGCAACAGCTTGGAAGATGTGCTGAACGCACCTGGAACCGTGTATTACGTGGACGCTCAAGGTCGGCTCTACTTGAAGCGCCTGGGCCGTCCCAAGAGATGAGGGGGTGACATGTTTTTAGAGGCCTTGACCCACAACCAAATGACCCACAAAATCGGTACCAGGTACCCCCAAAATACCAACCTCTGTGGTCTATCACGTCATTCTTCCCACAGTGCCCATTTTGGGCCAGATCTGCCAGGTTTCTCTACGAGCAGAACGGGTATTTCGAGGCTGCTGGAGTGAAGCAACTGACCAATGGGCATCGATACCTTGCCGGCAAGGTGCAATTGGGTATACCCATGGCATATCTCTGTGGAAACATCTTTGCATTTTTTTTTGCGAATCTTTCACATTAGCCCAAACCTAAGACCATAATCGGAAGAAGACCGAAGACCTTAATCCTTGGAAGACCTAAGAGCTGAATCCTTGGAAGAATCCAGCAAAAAAAATCGGCCCATTTTACACAAAATTGGGGGAAGTTCTTCCTTTCCACCAGTGCCTTCCCCAGGGCGCCCGTTACACCATCCGCAGCAGCCTGTCGGGCGCCGTGGCCTTGGCCGTGCCCCCCGCCCTGAACGGCGAGCCTGTCACCGGCACCACAACGGCGTCGTCGACCGCAGGGAGCAGCGGCACCACGACGGCGTCGACCACCGCGGGGAGTACCACGGCAGCTGCGTGCGCGACCCAACGCTGGGAGAACTGCCGGCAGACCTTGTGCTGACGCTGGGTTGAAATATGTTGAAATGATGAAAGTGGCTTAAAAGGATAAGTTGTTTTTGGGGAGATTTGAAAGTTATCAAAAAGTTGTACCAAAAGCCGAGTGCCAAGCCATCCTAATTCCTATTTAGTTGGTGAGTTTGTTGATGATGCAATGCCATTCTCCAAGGTTCCAGCTCAGATGACGTTTGCTATGAGAAGGATCAGTACTATGCTCAGTGCAAACCATCAGGTCAGTGTACCCCAGGCCACTTCAGCCACCTGGAAGGGACTAGGGGGGTGATACCGGAACCCGGTATGGGTCTTATCCCTCTTCCAAGCTCAAAATGTTTGGTAGCTTATTTTCAACATTCAAACATTGTTCAACCTCTTCACCATCTGTTTGTTGACATCTTATGACTTCATAGCCACTACCCAGTAATCAAACATGGCAATGGCAAATCCACCATTTATCGTTGCTTTTCCCAATTGTCACGTTTGATTACCAGAGGGTATACATCATCATTTTAGGGGTTGCCTTTTCTATGCTAAAGCCCGCCTTCACTTCCCCACGGTGCCCACGCGCCAGGCATCAACGAGAACGAGCCACCAGAATACCAAACGCCATGGAGCTGCACTGTGCTCTCGACGCAAACCACTACCATGGCCACCACCACAACAACAACGATGGGTACTACAACTGCAATCACCACTACAACCACTACAACTACTACCACTACAACTGCAACCACTACAACTACAACCACTACAACTACTGCAACAACAACGACTACAACCACTACGACAACTACAACTGCGGCCACGACGACCACTGTCCCGACGAGCACGACGGCAACTGCCTGTGCCACACAACGGTGGAAAAACTGTCGGCAGAGTTTGTGCTGTCACTGGTCCGATGTGGCAGGACCTTAGTAAAGCAAGAAATAAACCACCCATATGTTGATGGTTTATACCAGCTATTTATGGTAAAATTGAGGATGGTTTTCCAACATTATCCCACATCCCCAAATCCAATGAATTAGCATCATGTTTCTTGTTAAATTTACTATTTGGGGAGTATACAGTATACCCAATTTTCACATACACCCAAGTAGTTTGTGTTGACCCGGGGACCATGGGAATTTTTAGAGATGCGAAGGATGCAGACAGCCTTGGGAATCTATCTCCGGTGTGTACTAGTGGTTCACTGTTGCAAGGATGCTGGGTTCTTTTGGGGCGAACTGGGGGCAGGGCTACTCTTGAGGGATAAAAGTTGAAACATCGAGGGCGCCCCTTTCCAAGGTTCCAATTCGGATGACACCTGCTACGAGAAGAACCAGTACTATGCTCAGTGCCGCCCAACCGGTGATTGCACACCAGGCCGTTGCGCTGTTGCGTTCCGGTATGTTGCGGTATGTTGCGATGGGCCACAGTGCCATACATGGTGTGATGTCTAAGGGATATATATCTATACCGTCTATACCCCATTGTGAATTGCATTCCACTGTCATAATGATCCTATCATGTTCCTTTTGTTTAATGGTACACTTCAATATCATAAGGCTAGAGGTCTGGGTCGAACAAAATTGTAGGCCCAGCTGAAACAAACCTCGAGATGAAGGTTCCTCAGCGGAGCAACGGTTTTTTCTGATTTAGGTTTGCTGAAAAACAGTGTGCCCTCTGGTAATTTAACATAGCTATTGAAAATCACCATTTTCAATGGGAAAACTCACTATTTCTATGGTCATTTTCAATAGCTATGTTAAATTACCAGAGGGTACCCCAAATCCATTGGTTAACAACAATCTTCTGCATTAATCCATTGGTTTTTCCATTGGTTTTTCGGGGGTAGGTCCCATTTTCGGACAAGCCCATTTCTTTCATGATGGCAAATCGGATTCACGGAGTAATTTTAGGAAAAAAAACACCATATGTTTTTGGCTGATGGTTTCGGCCCATCCCAATTTTCAACCACTACACGATGGTGCCCTCAGGTATCAATCCCAACGATGCACCGGAATACCAGACCCCCTGGAGTTGTACGGTCCTGTCTTCCACACCAACGGAAACAACGACCGCCACCACCACAACTACAACAACTACAACGACTACAACGACCACAACTACAACAACCACAACCACCACAACCACCACAACCACCACAACTACCACCACCACCACCACCACAACCACCACAACCACCACCACCACCACAACCACCACTACCACCACAACCACCACAACTACCACCACCACCACCACTACAACCACCACAACAACTACTACCACATCAACGACTTCTACGACATCTTCAAGTTTGGCTGATTTCGAGCCAGTTGATGGAGGCAACACTGGGGCAGTGGGCGCCACCGCAACACAATTCTGGGCCGCCGATCCAAAACCGGACGCCCGAAACCCATGAGTTGGTTGTCTATCAGTTCGTAATCTTCCAAACTCAAATTCTTCCAATTGACCCAATCACCGAGTGCTGATTACCACCCATTATTATTGGATATTAGTAAGCCAATGTTGTGGCTTCATTCAACAAAAGCATCGAAGATGAAGCCATTGTTTTGGGTTTCAAACACTGATATCTATCGATTTTGTTGGTGTAGTTACATAATTGATATAATTCACAAGAAGTTCTACCCTCTTGTTTTTCACATTTAGCCATTCATAAAATTCCCATGTCATTCCCATGTTGTTCCCATCCCCCTCGGCAACTCTTCAGGTCAAGGCCGTGCATGCCGCAGGGCGCATTCCAACGACAACAGCGCCAGCTACTACACCATCTTCAGTGGAGCCTAGGGACGAAATCTGGTGGAAACCTTGGGAAGAGCCTATGGCTTTTTGTTGATTATAATAGATAATACATCATAATACATTGTTTCTTATTGATTCCTTTTTTCCTTTACAAAAGCAAAATCATATAATGATCTCGGCCCAAAGTGTTTAAGCCAATCAGCGGTTGCTGCTTTAAGGATCCAGAAAGCTATGCTGATCAACTGCGTGTTGTTTTTGGCCTGAAGACTTGCTGAAAGGGAACATTTACCTGCTGAAAATCCTATACTTGGGGTGGAAAGAGACACCCAACAGCGTCTTCTGTATTTTTCCACCCAAACCAATCCAGGTCCACTGACATTGTATTTTTTGCTTCTCTTTGATGGCCCCCTTACCCAAGAGGAGCTGTCTGCATTGAATCATAGGCCCAGATCTTTGAGGATGGGGAGTTAAGAGGTTTGCAATCGCCCCATGCACAAAGGAGTGGCAACAATGGACGCGTGCAAAGACCACTGCGTCGCAACGGACACTTGCGTTGGCATTGAATACAACGTGCCCAGCTCAGTACCGTTCCCTGGTGCTGGTTGGTCTTAAAGAGGGTCCCACTTGACTTCCAGATTGGGGGGGTGGCTCAACCACCAACCATGAAAGGTTGGTAGAACCAAGATCATATTGCAAATTTCTGATATGTACATCCTTAATAAGGGGTCATGATTTCCTAAAGATCAATCTTCGTCTTGGTTTCAAACCACCAACCGCTCAGTGTTTGCCCGACTTCTGCCATTGAATATATACACATGTCCACACATCAAGATCAACATACAATACCATAGAGTCCACCATATAAACACCCACTATTTTATATGTATAATAGTATAATATATGAATATATCCACCACTACAAAGAGATGTGTACCCAGCATATCCCTGGACATCCCGTTACCCATATATCCAACCTGCGCAGGTGGGAGGACGCTGTGAAGTTTGGACTCGATCTGGAGGGATTCAGGTGGGGGAACCACCCCAGGTTGCTGATATCTCCAATGTTGAGATGTGTAGGTCATACTGTTTTCTGTTGGATGGATTCCCCGAAAAAAGATGCTTGCTGATATAATTTTTGATATTAGAAATATGGATACATATGGATACATATGGATACATATGGATACAAAGACAGAGATGGTTCCAATATCTTGGAGTTGGATCGTTTTTTGGATCTCACAGACGATTCACCCAGCCGTTTCGCCGTTTCGCGAGGCGTCCATCCCGCTGGAGAACTACTGGTGCCTGCGCTATGGTGGCTTCACCTCGAGAAAGGATGTGAGTTCCAACCATTTCTGAATTATGAACTAGGAATTTTGGATATAACAATTATAGTTCCCAATTAATAGTTCAAACATGTTCAAACAATCTAAATCGGTTTAATAGATAGCCCCCCCATTATTGATTTTGAGGATGCTAAAAAAAAACTCCAAAAACATGGGAATTGCACCATCAAATTTGGGGGGTTTAACCGCAGAAGATGGGTGTTCACCAACAAAAAAGGAGTTCAACAAACAGAGGAATTTGCTTGTGAAACGGGGATGCTCCAATATTTGCACATTTTTCCTGGTGAGTGGATGATGAGATATCCAGAGATATCCTCTTTTTGGACAAACCCTTTATGTAAATGGGAATATAATCCGACAATTTTGGCGGATTAAGCTTGATGCAAGCACATCTCAATGCCTCCGCTCAAATGTCGCATTTTCATGAGGGGAGGTTAAGATCAACCCTGGTATTTTAAAGATGCAAAGCTATACCTTCCCCACATCAGACATGTTCCATCATTTTCCCCGAATCGTTCCCCCAGCTGCGTTTCATGCCGAGGTTCCCAGAGCCCGGGCTTCTCCGGTACCTTTGAACCGGTGGACGGCGGTGTAGACCGCGTGTGCCGCGGAGCGCATGAGAACGACAACTTCGCGCAGTACTTTGACGTGCAAAGCGTGTCTTGGTGGAAACGGAGCCAACGGAACCATGGTGTTTATCATTGTTTCTCCCATCAGTATGAGGTCCATGGTTTTTGGATGTGGAATTATCCCATTGTTTTTTGTAGCTCGTTACAGGCATCCATTATCAATGGTGTTTTTAATGCGGAGGTTCCTGAAACAGGGGCACCCCAAACCATAGGGTTTCCCCATTGATCCTAATAGTTATATCTTGGGAAGGTACCCCCTTTAGGAAACCTCCATGTCCATGTGCGTTTATCTTATTTTAACCCAATTGATATAATGAATAAAAGATGAAACTGAGCCATTCAAAGGGTCGTATCGGGTTTTGACTGTCAAAGATTGGGGGATGTAACTGATAAATGATGGTTGGTGGCTTAATACAGTGTCCGGAGTTACCTCAACTGGTTTATTGCAGATCCTTCAACCCATATGGATTGTTACTGACCAACCAGCATAATGGAATAAGATAGGGGATGATATGGGTATTTTCAGGGTGTTTGACCTAATAACCATTTTATTGGTCATAAAAGAAACATTGTGTTCTATTGCGCACTTAACAACCAACCAACTGACCAATCTGTTTTGTATGAGTTGCTTACAAATTTACATCTGTTCATCGAAGTTTAACCAACATATCTGGACAAGTTATAACGAACCTACTGCGATGGCACTGGAATCATGGTTACTTGGAGTAGGGATAAGTATCCCAAAATGACCTTTTTCAGGTTCGTGCAATATTACCAACTATCTGGTAAAGATGTTCATTGGTGAAAGATGTCTTAATTGGATCTAATTGGTTCATACAACTAATGCAGAACTGAGGTTTACCCCAAAAAGCATGTCATGAACTTCAACAACAAAATGGGATGGAAAGAGCATAAAACAATCATTGAAAAGTGGCAGCCAACGTGATTGGGTATAAATCAGTTGGCAAATCCCACGTTGCCCTTCGGATCCCTTTTTGAAAAAGATATTGCAATGAGAAATCTAGATGTCTGATATAGTGCCATCAACTACTGATGGGTTTTCCATTGTCAGCCTTATTTACAAAAGTGTAAAGGGTCACTTTTTAGATACAGCTAGGCGAGAACGGTGTTCAACCAGCAAAAAATCTGTTTGAAGTCGAACCAATTGGTGAATGAATATCATCTTTTTGAGAAAGTGAACTAGTTTGCAGGGTATCTATGTAATGCTTGCCATGGCGGACATGCAAGTCATTCGTTGACCATGAACTGGAATGGAGGGAGCATTAGGGGTTAGATGATAAAATCCAGAAATTTGAGGCTTGTTGGTTGACCCAAAATTGTTGAATCTCAAGATGTTTGTGGAATATTTCCGAAGACATTTGTTTGAGTAACCCAATATTTCAAGAATAATCTAAAAGAAGAGTAAGTCAAAATTGTTGATCATTTCAACTTGTTATTCTTCTGCAAACCGGACATTAATGATGTTTCTTCACTTTTACAAAACTGTGGTTTTTCATCTTCCCAGTCGCTGGTTTCCCCAACAGAAGCGATGGGGATTCAACTGATTCAACCTCCAAAAGTCGACCAAAGTCCAGGTATCATTGGCGGTGTCCTAACATGCTCAGGTATGGTTACCCAAATCACATAACCATAAATCACCTTGTTGGTGATCTAGAAATCTCCATGAAATACACCCATATCATGCTGATCTATATCTATGATATCCAATGAGATCCATGGAATTTGACCTTCCCATGGTGACACCTGCTCCGCTTCCCGACGTGAAAGGCCGACCCCTTGGACGGCTGCAAGGGCCTCTGCGCGAGTACCGACGGTTGCCGCATGGCGGCGATGGGATCATCCGAGCGGTTTATGGGGCGTTGGTTTCAATGGGGCCTTCAATATGATTGGGGGATTGGATTATTCCCATTAAAGCACAGCACCATTGCTGATGGTTGAATCATGTTAAATCCCCCAAGTATCATATTGTTGGTGATATACAAGTTTGTTGATCTTTTTTTTGGATATCTCCAGGTGTTGTTATATAAGTTACCCCCTGGTAAACGTTTACATAACTATGGAAATATTCACCAATTTTAATGGGTAAATCAACTATTTCAACTGGGCTATTTTCTATGTCGCTTTTTGTATGTTTACCAGAGGGTACTAACAAGGGTGCTTAACTGCTGGGATGATCCCCTGAGCCCTAAAGTGATGCCACGCATCTCCAACTTGCGCAGCGAGACATCAAACTTTAGACATATTTATCCGCAATGAATCTTTATTCGGGTTGATATATACAGATCACGATACAGTATCTCTTAAAAAAGACTGAAGGGTAATGTGTCACTATTTCAGTAACATTTTACGGATCTATCTTTTTGGGGGATACTATAATATAGCTGGGGCTTATGGTTCATTTGATCTATTTGCAATTGGATGAGTGATACTGAACCAACTATCCAACTTACAGCTAGCGTGGTCCTCTTTGCAGCGAAAATGCGCTTAGGCCAGCAAAAAAAAACGTAGCAGAACCAATGCAAAGTGCATGATGAACAGCCTCATGAGCTGGGCTATATCTAGTGAATTACAGCTTTAATCGTGGGATGGTCTTCGAAATGAAATTGTAGCCTCCAGCAATCTCGCCTCGCAACGAGCTCAAGACTTTGGCAACCAAAGATGAAAAGAAAAGACAGCATGGGATAGCCAAAAAGAATCGCATTAAAACCGTTGTAGAAAGTTGGTTTTATCCATAACTGGGATGCAGCGTGGTTCTTAACCGCATACCAGCTGGGCCCCTCCAATTTCACAATATTTGCCAACATTTGAAATCATTCAATTCCACTTGTTCCTCCTATCGACCCTTGCTCCAAGGTAAAGGCATCGAGTACCACAAGTACGGCCGCTGTGAGATTTGGCTTCGCGAGGAAGGCATCCAGGCCTCCAAAACGGCCACAGGCTACACATGTCTGCGCTACATCGCGTGAGCTGCTAGCGATGGATCTGGATGTTCTTTCCCTGGCTGTGGATGAGTTCAATAACCCAAGAATTGGCAATGGTGAAATCGGGTTGGAAAGTTTCTGGGCGGTTTTAGTTTGCTGTTTTTTCGAGGAAGCAAGAAGTGGGTCAGAGCATGATCTGCAGCCAGATAATGTCAGGTGCTGAAATTTGTGGAACTGGGCTTGCAGCCACCTGAGCTGGGCCCCGTTCCGTTTCTGGTTCGAGGAGGGGGTCGCATCGGATGATGACAGGATGATTTAGGCGATCGATTCATGACTCACATAGATGTCACTTTTCAAGATCAGTCACAAATAGAAGATCGCTACATCCCCCGTGAAAGAGATCAACATATATCAGCACGACATCAGCATCACTACCTGTGTGAGCCCCTTCGCCGTCGGCCTTAGACGGAGGCACATATGTTTTTGCCCGACCTGTAGCATGGCACCAAGACGCTCAGATTCTCAGCCAGACCTCCATGGCGGATGGGCAGAGTATAGTCGAGCTGCCTTCATCGGCCTTCGGCGAGGTAAAAAGGTACCTGACATCTGTGAAGTTTACGATCTGGTTTGTTCTATGTTGTATTTATACAGAATGGAAAAATATTTTGTATCCGTACATGCGTACATACATACATACAAACATACATACATACATACAGACAGACATACATACATACCTACGTACGTACATACATACATACATACAAACATACAAACATACAAACATACATACATACATACATACAGACAGACATACATACATACCTACGTACGTACATACATACATACAAACATACAAACATACAAACATACATACATACATACATACAGACAGACATACATACATACATATATATATATATATATACGCAACCAAGATCAAGTGGCATCGTATACAGCCAGCAAGGCACAAGAGAAAACATACAGCAAACTTTCTGAATCCGATGGGCGAAGGTACGGCGCAGGACACTTCCCCAGCTGAGGCCGAAAGCTGACCTTGATGGAGATATATGGGAGATGTTTATCGGACATGGGATACCCGGTAATCATGATGAAATCATGATTTTAATATATTTTAATATGTAAATCATCTATGAACTTGGATCATTTTCCATGGAGGGTCACCCTGAAAGAAAAGGTGAAAAATGGTCACCTCTTGTCGAGGCGATGAAGCGATTTCCAATTCTCACATGTGGGGGTTTCCATCAATGGGGATACCCCAATAGCCGGATGGTGTATAACGGAAAAGCCCATTAAAATGAATGATAAATGGCTCACCCCCAAAATTTACGGAAATACCCTGATATTCTGAAATACTTCACTACTCAAACGTCAGGGGGCAGACTGTACGGATCTGGAGGTGCTTCTACATTCCATTAAAACACCCTTACACACATTGCTATGGCAATGTTAGTTCCCCATTCTCGTTCTATCATACCATATCATACCCCTATTCCCACATATCCCCCCCATTATGGTTATATCATGCCTCCATTTTGACTACATAGTTTTGTTTTCAATTATATCATGGGGATGTAATATGGGCGATTTTGAGCAATATAGATTTGGAGGTTTGGATCAATGGGCATCAGTATGGGTCTATCATATCCCGTGATGGATTCGGAGTGGCATGCTTCCCATTCTGACAGAAGTGGCAAGTCACTATTTTAGAGAATTACATGTTATAAGTACAATGGTATGCACATATCATGAAAAAAATGGGATTACAGCACCCGACAGAATTATGGAAAAAAAAACGTGTCAATTTACAGGCGCCGCCTGTCTATGATAGAAAAGTTACGAACCTTTTTTTTCCATAATTATTGTTTCCATAATTATTTTTTCCATAATTCTGTCGGTGACTGTATGTCCATCGATTCGCAATTTGAATGCATTTTAAGGGGGAATATTGAATTATCGAAAATATGTGTCTAAAGATCTGGTATATGCTCCTAAGTCTTCCATTGATTTACATAATATCATGTGATGTTCGCAATTTGAATGCATTTTAAGGGGGAATATTGAATTATAGAAAATATGTGTCTAAAGATCTGGTATATGCCCCTAAAGCCTGCCATTGATATACATAATAT
>Ga0126342_10018588_pt1 | contig 11899 bp, 15 predicted proteins | sample Cyp1metagenome_FD_92528 | JGI IMG/M metagenome (GOLD analysis project Ga0126342, IMG submission 92528) | Coral microbial communities from Lord Howe Island, Old Settlement Bay, Australia - Cyphastrea 1 metagenome | ecosystem: Host-associated > Invertebrates > Cnidaria > Coral ... | reverse complement strand
TACATACATTACATACATTACATACATTACATACATACATACATACATACATACATACATACATACATTACATTACATTACATTACATTACATTACATTACATTACATTACATTACATTACATACATACATACATTACATACATACATACATACATACAATACAATACAATACAATACAATACAATACAATACAATACAATACCATACATACATACATACATACATACATACACACATACATATATACAATACATTACATTACATTACATTACATTACATACATTACATTACATTACGTTACGTTACGTTACATTACATTACATACATTACATTACATACATTACATTACATTACGTTACGTTACGTTACATTACATTACATTACATACATTACATTATATTACATTACATTACATTACATTGCATTACATTACATACCATTACATACCATTACATTTCATTACATTACAGTACATTACAGTACATTACATTACATTACATTCCATTGCGTTACATTACATTACATTACATTCCATTGCGTTACATTACATTACATTACGTTACATTACATTACGTTAAATTACATTACATTACATTACATTACATTCATACATACATACATAATCATACATACATACATACATACATACATACATACATACATACATTACATTACATTACATTACATTACATTACATTACATAACATAACATAACATAACATAACATTACATTACATTACATTACATTACATTACATTACATTACATTACATTACATTACATACATACATACATACATTACATTACATACATACATACATACATACACCAATACGGTACCGTATGCCCTCAGCTTTAAGTACTTGTCAAATGGCCAAGTCCAAAATCCTGATGTAAAATCACCGTTGTTGCCGAGCTGTGGGAAAGTGAAAGGCAAGGGACAAGCCTAGCTGTAGCCATCTGCCAGGCACTCCTGACTTCCAATCTCCTCACTCTCGCTCTCACACCTTGCAGCGGTGAAAGGTTTCAACATTGCAACTGGCGTTGCCCCAAGGCTGATACTGTACAACCCCTAGATCTACTGCACCCGTACCCTTTAAAAAAATATTTAAAAAACAAACAAAAATGAAAAATCATTGAAAATCCACCATGTGTACATCATGTCCTGAGGAAACCCACCTGAGACATAGTGAACTGACATCCCGGAGATGCTAAGCATCGGAGCGTGGGCTTTTAAACATGGTTTGCACCTGGAAAAATGAATGATCTCCAACTGCCAGGCCTGGGTGGCAAATGATGCCGATCCCCAGTTTTCTCAATTAATTCCCCCGTTCCTTGCGCAATTCCAACTGACAAAACATGGTGAAGTGTATTCCAAAAGATGGTTACAAGATGGTTGCCCTTTCGTATTCAAACACGGCTGGCTGGGAAATCCCGACATGAATAGACGTTTGTGATGGTTTTCATATTGGAACATCATTCATAAATTCTTGGATTTAAAATTAAATTCCGACCGGCCATGTTTGATCACCCAAGGACAGCTCGCTCATCAAAACACCGGGCAACTGGCCTGGCATTTCGACTTCCTGAAGGCTTTGCTTCATCCTCGCTGCCGCTGAAAATTTGCGTCTGAAAAAACAAATGGCTTCATGATGAGCTGCAAAAATGGTTACTCCCCGGTACCTTAATATAGCTAGCATGGCCCATTGATGATTTAAACATACATGATCTAACTAGTAAGAATATTTAAAAGTGCCGATTTTCCAAAATTCTAGAACAAATTACCAAAGGGTAAACAGTTGGGTAAACGGTAAGCATATGAAAAAAATGTTTCATGAGCGCAGCTCCTTGAGTACCTTGAGTAAAGCTTCCACGAAAGCGTTCGAGAAAGGGTTCCATGATGTTCCAAGATCACCCTCTGGCAATTGAAATTTATTGAACATAACATAGCTATTGACAAATCCCATTTAGACTTGATTTACCTGCAAAAAATTGTTGATTTTCCATAGCTATCTCATTTTCCAATAGTTTCCATGATGCCCCCAGGGCACCTTTAGCCGCAGGGAAATTAGATCGCAAAAACGGGAAGTATGATTGTCTGCATAACCGGTCTATATACATAAACATGGTATCTATGTAAATGTGCATATGTTTTTTGTTAAAAGACTTCATTATACGTGTAATATATATATATATATTACTATGTATAAATTACTACGTATAAATATAATTATATATATTACTATGTATATATATATATCTTACTATGTGTATAAATATATATATATATATATATTATATATTGTTTTGACATATGTATGTGTTGATCTCCTTGTTTTTTCTTTCTCTCTCTCTCTCTCTTTTTCCGGCATGTATATATATATATCATTCTATAAAACACACGTGTTGTATAAACAGATTTATTTAATATGCCCTGTGCCCATCCATCCCTTGCCTCTTTGGCTTCGTCGCTGTCGTTCTGTCGATTCAAACAGTCGTTCGCGGACTTCACCAAGTGGTGCCTGAGAGCAAAACTACAATATAGATAAGTCCCTACTATTGCGATGGTTATTCTGTGAAACTGGCCTAATGTGGGTAAATCATTGCCGTAAACCATCCCCCAATCATTACCATTTTTATAGGTGGTATTTCATGGATTTGTACCATTCCCAGTCACGGATGGTTTATGGCATTGTTTTACCCACCTTATCCCATCATTAACCATGATTAACCATTATTATCCCATGATTATGCCCATTATCAACCATCATTAACCTTTATTATGGTAGATTAACCATCATTAACCCACATTAATGTTTCAAAAATGTCCATTCCTTTTGAAAGGTCTCTATGTCGTCTTCCCATTTTTTTTGGCTCTGAACTTTTTGGAAACCGATCAACCCACGGAAGCACAGGGCAAGCCAAGCGACATCGAATCCTGCAGCTTCGTGTAGTCCTGGAAAAACGATACCGAAGCAGGTTGAAAAAATCTGCAGAACACTCATTTGGATTGGTTTACGGGAAAATTTGCAGGAAACCCCCTTGATTTTAATGGTGAAAACAATGGTTTCCTGTAGATTTTCCCTTAAACCAATCCAATGAAATACACATATTTGTTCGCATCAAATAAGAGCGTGTTTGGCGTAGGTTTGCCTGAAAAACCATTTTGGGGGGTTGGAAGACCAACTTCGTCTGCAAAGGGCGATTCTCAGGCGTCTGCACGGTTTGTCAAAATCCCACGGGCCTATGAAGCGGCTATAGTTTCATATGTATACTACATCACAAGTAAGCGCAGCATGTAAAACATGTATATATATATATCAAATAACATGTGTTCTCATCAACCGGGACATTCAACGTCTTCAATAAATGATTTCACAATATTTCACATATAGATATTATGTACATTAATATATATATATATATATAATCAGTATATCCGAAGATCAATTGGCACATCGATCCTGGTCTGCGAAGGTCAACACAATCTCCAGCTCTTTCGCCAGGGATCCCACGGCGGCCATGCGCTTGGGACACTGAGATCTGTCGCCCACCACCTGCGACAGAAGAGCGGCCCCGTAACGGAAGGGGCTGGAATGAGGGAAGGGGCTGCATCTTAAAACTTCTACTATCATACTATTAATTATCTAAATATGATTTATAAATAAATATATATATATATGTATATATATATATATATGCAATTATATATTTATTTATATATATGTATATAATTATAGTGTATGCAAATGTATTTATTTGTATACACATATATATATGATATATATATATATATATATTTATATATGATATATATATATATATATATACATGTGCATATAGATTAGACATATTCATGAGTTATATATACAAAAAAATATGTTGTGCATTATTATAGTCTGATGTCAATTCATTTTGAAAGGAACGGAATTGGACCATCCCCTCGCCCTGGACCTGTGCCCACAAGGCCGTGGCCGAATGCGGTGCCATCAACGGATGCACCACCAAGTCCAAGACCTGGATCCAGGATGGGGTCAAGACCCAACCACAACATGCGCAATTTCAGCAGCTAAATCCCAATTTGAGCTGGGTTTCACCAACGTTCATCAACAATTTTGTTGTTTAAGCTCCCATTTCTACTGGTTGAAAACATTTTGAAACACATTGTTTCTAATGTTTCTAGCTTGAGCCCCGCATGATTTATTGTCTAACCATTTGTAACTATCAATTCCAAGAGCTAAATCCCGCTGTTTTTAGCTTACAGTAATCATTGCTTAAACCACAATTTCCACGGCTCACAATAAAACCCAATCTTTCCAGCTTCAAACTTCATTTCCATCTTTTGAACTGGTTAAATCCACATGTTTGTGGCCTTCTGACACTCCCTTTCAATGTTTGTTCAAATCTGTACCGGTTGACATGCAATTTGTGTAGCTTGAAGCATCATTTTAATTCATGTTATATATACAATTTTTGCTGGTTAAAACCACCACAATCCCCACTAGTTACACACCCATCTTCCCATATTTTTCAGGGTTGTTCAAATACCCAGGTACAAGGGGGCTAAAATTGGTAAAAATTCAAAAGCAAAATGACGAAATGACGAATACACCACCCTAATGGGTTGGAGCAACTCTATTTTTCCTGATTGTATCTCCGATTAAACATATTCCAGATATCATGATGATATATCCCTCCATATACTGTATAAATATATATATATATATATTATGTCGTAAATCCCAGTTATATCACCATGATCACCAGATTTTTTCATCACTTCGCCAGGTAAGATACCATATATCACCCATACTCTTCCCTTCTGTTTAATATCATCCTTCATATATTTCCACATTTCCATCATATATCATCAATTTCTATAGGTAATATCGTCAACTTTAAGTCTCATTAGGGTAATATCATAGGTAATATCATCAACCCTATAGGTAATACCATCAACTCTATCATCAATTTCTATAGGTAATACCATCAACCCTAAACGTTAATTTAGTTAATATGTTAATATAAGCTTTTTCGTAGAAAGTCTCCCAATCCTACCACCAGATTGGTCCATCATTTTGTCCCCGTTATATCACCATGATCGCCAGATGTTTCCATCATTTCGCCAGGTAAAATACCATATATCACCAATCATCCTTCATATAAAAACGTGTTGTTTTTCCGGAGAAAAAAACACATCAGAAAAATGTCCCGATTTTGAGGATGCAGGTATTACCCTCTGGTATACTAACAGTTAGCTATTGAAAATGGCCCAGTCGAAATAGTTGATTTATCCATTAAAAATGGTGGATCTTTCCATAGTTTTTTGTGCGTTTACCAGAGGGCACATGGTATTTCCATATTCCCATCATTTTTCCAATGGGGGGTCCCAATAGATTATTTAAGCACCGACAAGGGGTATACCTGGAATATTTATTGAAGGTACTCCCCCATTTTTCCCATGGATTTTCCCATTTTTCCCATGGATTTTCCCGTGGATCACGGATCAGCACGGCCTTGGCCAGGCTAAAGCGCCAGGCATCGGCCCATCCTCCGCTGTCGCAGAGCCCTTTGACGAAGCGCGGCATCTGCCAGGCCGCCGAGGCGGGCCCCTCCGGGTGCTGCAGCAGGCGCCGGAGGTACCTGTTTTGGAGGTGAAAATCATGGGAAAATGCGCGGAAAATGATGATTTGACTAGAATTTTGATGGAATTTCAATGGGATTTATGAGCAATATTACGGACAAATGATGGATTTTGGTGGAACATGGATTCACTGAAGTTTTATGACATGCAAATGGGAATCAATATAGGGGAATAATGGTAATATGTAATCTGGATAATATTCATTAATTTCATTAAATAACTATCGGCTATCTATTCCGGCTGAGGATATGAACTGGGGTGTGTTGAGGATGCGACATATCATGGGAAAATGGTTGGAATAACTGGGATTATCTCAAAACCTTGATTGCGTGGTGGATTTATTCTTTTTTAATGGGAAAATAACATATCATCGTACGTTAGTCCAACAAGATATGTGATGTGTGTAACTTACTAGGTCCGAAGTCCCCGTCCCATGGCCTCTCTGCAGGCCCAGGTTTTGAATATTGCCGGTTTGACCTAAATCAACTCTAAACCAACTCTATACATGTTGTATGCTCAGTGGTGTGAAACCACCAATTTCATGAGACTGTATATAGGGGTTTCCATGAATTGGGGTACCCCCAAATCATCAATTTTAAAACGGGATAAACCATCCATTTTAGGGTACCGCACATTTGTGGAAAACCCCACATGTGATATCCCGACAAATCTTCTCAAACTGCTGGCCCCAACATGGTTCAAGTTCAAGTTCCAACGACGTAATCTGGAAGGCGCGCAAGCCTCCAACGTCACACCCTCCAACAATAGATTTGGACAAAAAGTGAACATAATTATCATATCCAGTTATTTTTTAATAGATGATTATACAATATTATACAGGTGTCTGTGTGTGTTTATGCACATTTTGTTTCACATTTGCGCCTGTTAATTCACCTATTCTGGTTTTCATCTTATGGCCCTTTGTTTTCTCCTGCTGAGCCGCTGTAGGAAGTCCTCCAGCGTTTGCTGCGCTTGCAACGCCTCCTTCGGTGATCAACGGCATTGTTGAAGGGATCACCCACGTTCTATCCATCGTTCTATCCATTTATGGAGGTTCCATAGTCATGGGGGTACCCCAAATGGATGGTTTAGAATGGAAAATCCCAACAAAAAATGGATGATATAGGGGTAACCCATTTCGGGAAACCTCCATTTAAAGATGAGCGTCAATGGAAGGAAGGTGATTTTTATCAAATGCCAGGGCAATTACCCCGTTTGAAGGTGGAATTGAGGAATTGCCAAACTCTAACATAGATATGGAAAACCCAGGGTTTCCGGAAAAAACACATACCTACGTTCGGGATTTGCACATCTCTGAAAATTTCACGAGCATCGTAGCAGTGCTTTAAACATATGTATCATCTACGCTGAACTGGGTAACATGACAAATCAACAAACATCCCAAATAGTTTTAGATATGATATAGCTAATAAGAACTGGGCTAGTAGTTTTGTTTTCCTTTTTTTTCTGGTAAAACACGTGCTAAAACATTGGCATAAATGCGCTTATAATATAAAATGTAATATCTTTAAAATGCCCTATCACATTTACATGTCTTGCTACTGGGTTAATCAGCACAAAAAACAAAACAAAAACATCAACTATCATTAACTAATGATATTCATTCGTTAACTAGTTAAATCAATGACAATTACCTGGTAGTGAAAAATGGCTAGCTGGAAAATCTCCAGTTTATTCGTCCCTTGAGGTGTGGCCAGTTGGTGCGGGAATTCCGCCAGGACAAAGAACCACCATTTTCCTGGCATGTTTGGATTTTCGCATCAAAACATGTGGGAAATCATATCTACTAACATCAGTTTGATTCTCTTATCAGAACATGTTTTTTGTTTCGTTTTTTTTTTGTACTCATGATTATATAACCCAGTAGCAAAACATGTAAATGTGATAGGGCATTCTAATGATCATGTCATAAAATACCATTGAACATTACACATTCGTTAAGAACATCATGTAATATGTAAACAATTCCCAACTAGTACTAATTACGGTCAATTCTCCACCATATGACAGGTCAAAAATTGGGTATTGGAAAATTATATGTGTATTCTTCAAATGAACATCAAACATCATCAAACAATTATTCCCAACTATATTACTAATTACGGTCAATGATTCCCAACTACCACGTACTACCACTAATGTGGTTAAAACAATAATAATCCATCCCACAAATTACCATTTGTATAGGCGGTATGTTTACCATTCCCAGATGGTTGTTTTTTGTTTTTAATTGTTTGTCCCATATTTTAATTATGGTCAACTACCATTTTAATGCGTAAATCAACTATTTCGACTGGGCCATTTTCAATAGCAACCTGTTAGTCTTTGTTGATGAACGATTTCCCTAGCAATTTCCTGTTACCCTCTGGTAAACATACCAAAAACTATGGAAAATCACCATTTTTAATGGGTAAATCAACTTTTTCTATGGGCCATTTTCAAAAGCTATGTTTGACATTACCAGAGGGTATTTCCAAAAAAAGGTCATTCGTAGCATCCAGTGACCCAGCGATTTCCCTCCTTGGCTTCCACTGCCTCTGGCAGAATGCCCTTGGAGGCCGCCCAGGCGATGGTTTCCATACACTTCTCCGCCTTGGAGCACTGGGAATTTCATGGTGATTCCATGGACAAGTGATTAATGATGATTCATGGTGATTTTTATGGGATGTTCATGGTGGTTAATGGTGATTTTATATTTGACTGGTGACTAATTGGATGACATGTTACTGATATTTTTGGCAATAATTTGATATTTAATGAATTTAATGATATGTTTGGCACTGCAATAGAGGTTCCAAGATAGTACAGATCAAGTGTGGTATCTGTTCACAGCAGTGTGAAACTTCCTGACTGACAGGCTCAATGGGATGTTCATGGATTTTATGGTGATTCACTGGGGTTTAATGTGATTTTATGGTGATTGAATGGTGGCTGAGTGGGAATGTCGTGGTGATTTAGTGGTGATATAACAGTGATTGAATGTGAATACTATGGAACAATCATTCATGCATGGGATATCTAATTTTAAGTTGTTAATAACGCTTAATAATGGGGTAATCATTGTTAAATGGTGGGGTAATGGTTGCTCAATAATGGCTAATTGATGTGGTAAACCCAATCTACCATTTGGGATGGTATATAGAGGCAATGTATCGTGATTTTGGGGATGAATAGAATCTTGACTTGTCAAAACTCCAACAAGGACATATGATCGACATTTCCGGATTCTATGTACTTCAGTATGATTACATATAATCGTATATATATATACAGGCCAGAAAGGCATACAAGCATATGTAAATCTACCCTACCTACCCTACCCTACCCTACCCTATCTATCTATCTATCTGTCTATCTATCTATCTATCTATCTATCTATATTAATGAAACAGTATTGGTTTATGTATACCTACATGCGAACATCGTATATTCTTTATTTACATTCCTTCAATGAATTTGTGTTTATAACATATATATATATATATATATATAAATGTGTATGTATGTATGGAATGGCTGACACAATAGTATTAGAATAATACTATTTATATAGACCAGATTGCACACATGTGCGTGTGGACAATACGAATATGCTGCCCGAGTGACACCGCAGAAAAAAAAAAACATATAATGAAACAATATCGTTCAGTTGCCATATTTGGGACCAACACTGCGATACAAACTTGCAATATGTATATATATAAATATTTATATATATATGTATAAGTTGCTACCCCATCTTCCATCTGCCCACTTCTAGCTGAGCCACGCGATCGGCGAGGGATGTAGCAAGAGACGAGGCTCCATAATCTTTCAGAAGCAATTCCTGGCATAAGGCTCAAGAAATCCTAATGAAAAGGTTTTACGCCTTTTACTTTTCGTGGCTAAGAATATCTACAAAAATGCAAAATTGTGGAACGAAACGATTCCATGCGATCCCATACAACACACTATGTCCTCCGACCCCCGATTTTGGAGCCTTTGCCTTTGGATTTGTCTCGGTCTATTGGAAATGAGGCACGTGCACTGGGCCGTCTTAACCAATCAAATGGTCAAATGTGGCGCGTGAGGATAGTTTAAACTTGGATTTATCGCTGTGCCAACCAACCTAGAGTCCTGTTGATCACCTCCCTGCAGCATGTTTGGAAGAATTCACAGCTTTAGAATCTTGAATTGGGGGGTTCCATAAATTGGGATACCCCCAACTAGATGGTTTATAATGGAAAATCCTACATAAATGGATGATTTGGGGTTCACCCTACTTTAGGAAACCTCCAATTGGGAACTGAAATCACCATTGATCCAGAGATGCTCTCGGTGACGCTCTTGGCTATAAGTTGGTTTAACAAACCCATTAGATCGATAGAATAAACATGAATAAACATAAATAAACCATAGGAATCGCAAAGTTACAATCCAGCTTAACAAACTATGGGGTATCACCCAAACATCAAAAATTGATCATTGTACCCAATGATTCCCATTATATATATATAAACACCCCAAAAAGGATCACAAGAGTTGGAGACCTGGAAAGTCTTTAAAAAATCATCATCAATACCATCCTGGAAATACATGTTGGTATTCTTTTTTTGGGTGTTATTTTCATACATACCATCTGGTTATTTAACATAGCCATGGAAAATCCCTTATAAATGGAGGTTTTAATGGGCAAATCATCTATAAATGGGCCATTTTCCATGGCTATGTTAAATAACCAAAGGGTACTAGTACTATAAATCCTATTGAAAGCGTTTTTTGTCCCACCATCCCTGTAGGGTTGCCACCAAGTCACTAGGAGTTGGTCCACTCCCTGTGTTTTGTCGGCTTCCTCCAGCCTTGAGGGCTGGAATGTTGTGCCATCCACAGTCAAAAATGGGTGGAAATGGAGATTAACCATGTTGACTATCAACAAATATGGAATTCATGGGATTTCATGGGGGCTCATGGGTTTCCATTGCCATGCCATGCTTGGTCACCAGAGGGTAAGCGAGGGTAAGCCTACTAAATTAGGACATCAAAGTTTTGCGGGGCTTAACCATTTATTTGCTTGCGTGGCTGCCATCAGAATTATCAAATAATCAATTGATACTGATTACATTGTTGTACAATTTTGTGCATGTTGTCGTTGTCGTTGTCGTTGTCGTCGTCGTCGTCGTCGTTGTTGTTGTTGCTGCTTGCATTGCAACAAAAACCGACAGAAGACAATGGGTTGGGGCTGGTGCCTGTTGAAGTATGAAATTCGAAGATCCACCAAGCAAAGGATTCGCGCTGGCCAACTGGGAGCAGTTGCAATACAAAACGGCAAAAACCATCAAAGACCTACAGCTGAGTGCGGACGAAGCTAGGATTGTTTGAAGATCAAGTATTTCAAGTTCAAGTTCAAGTCACCATGTTGCGTTCATGTGGGGATGGGTTTGACACCTATGATGCCAATTATTTGGTCTGAACATTCATTTGCCAGCTATGTTAAATGATCTTTTGTTGTTCACCAGGATTTTCAGCGCCAGCGATTTCACCAGGACTGAGGAACTTCTTGCTGGGCTCCGGCTCCGAAACCAGCTGGTCACCTCGCTGGAATCATGCGCATTCAACCCCCAAGTTAGGTGACTTCTCGGCAGATGATTGGAACGCTGGTGCTTCAATATCTTTATGTCAAAAAACAGACTTGAACCTGAAACAGCCTAGATTTGAGGCTGTTTAACTCCTGGTTTCACCAATCGGTTTTTCCTTTAACCAATCCATTGGCAATCATTGGCTCCACTATAAGAGGCCACCAATGAAGCGATCCATCACCTCCAGAAGTCAATGGCATCAATTGGTATCAAATTCTTCGCTTCCCAATCATGAGGATACATAAATGATACAAAAAAAACAAGTTTGAGTGTTACTCATGTATCTTTTGTTTCAGTGCACCCAAGTATATCACAATTCATGTCTGCAGGTGAAATCACGAGTTCTCCGTTCAGTTTCCATCATTTTCATTCATTTTCCCTAATGTTGTTAGTTATGAAGTTATGATTCATGAATCTCAAGAAAGCGTCAGGCAGTCATTTGTTTCAAAGCAACTTCCTCAAACCAGGTACCGGCGCTGATAGCGGACCCGGTGTCTTTAATGATTTTTATTTCAAGCATTATGTATGGATTTGTTTAAAACTGTGGCGCCGTGACGATTTTGTTATTTTACCCAGAATTAGAAATGTTGTTTTCGTCCCACGTTACGCTAGGAATTTA
>Ga0126342_10018587_pt1 | contig 11899 bp, 6 predicted proteins | sample Cyp1metagenome_FD_92528 | JGI IMG/M metagenome (GOLD analysis project Ga0126342, IMG submission 92528) | Coral microbial communities from Lord Howe Island, Old Settlement Bay, Australia - Cyphastrea 1 metagenome | ecosystem: Host-associated > Invertebrates > Cnidaria > Coral ... | reverse complement strand
GCGTGAAACCACAGATCTTCTGAAGACAGCCCGCGGCCAAACTGCTTGAAGGACCAGTAGAAAGCAATGGTCTTGCGCTCATTGCGAGCCTTCAAAGCGTTGCCGGGCAACACTTCGTCCGAATACACGCAAATTCCCCACGGCTCTGCTGGGCCCATCGGATGAGTCTGCAGGACACCCTGGATATAGGCCTTGAAGGCAGGGATGTCCTGGATCGTCCACTCAAAAAGCTGCCACGGCTTCATAGCATATATATATATACTGATACTGCACACTTGTGACAATGCGCTTGCATACTGGCACAAACAACCCCTGAAACTTTTCATACAGTTTATAGATCAAAGAATTAAGAACAAGAGTGAGTATTGGTCAAAAGGATTGAGAAGGGACCCCTTTCCATATGAATGCAATCTGGGAGCTGTTACTTCCTAGTCCAATGTGTTGTGTCATAGCTGCTTTCTGTCAAGTTTTATAAACAGTCTTACCTCTTTTTAGGTGGTACTCATCCTGTCATAAAAGATTATAAAAGCACAGCCAAGCACTTATGGTAACAGGGTACTTGGATTAGATATGCAGTGGCATAGCAAATTACTATGAAATATGCAGGAAGAACATATTTTTGGAGAAAGGGTAAGTTGGAGCTGCCCTTACCTTGTGCCAACTCTTACGAGCAAAGTCAGTTGCAACCAAAGAGTCTTTATTGCTGTCAATCCTGGAAGAATTCCTTTACATATGCATAGTACATGTGGAAAATGTGTGTAGGTATTGCTATGCGCTACTTATGTCGCATCCATATCATAGATGCATACAGTAGTACTACTACAAGGAAAATGCATATCTCCCGATTAAAATCATCGCAGTCATATCCCATCACAGCAACCTATATGCCATAAACTTCTCTGGTAAGTTATCTACTTGGTGGCTCATCCCACGGCTCGTAAGTGGGTTATAACCCCAGTTTTTTGAGTGGATTAACCCTACTTAAATCCCATTTATAACTGGGGTTATAACCCACTTACTAAGTGGGATGAGCCACCAAGTAACTATAGATATATCATGATGTATCCCATTGTTGATGTTTACATGTGTTTACATATTTGTTTCTATTTTTTTCTGATATTATCTGGTTTCATGTGGATAAAACAGTAACTAATAAACCATCCCCAATTTCACCATATCATAATATATATATACTGTATATATATATACTGTATATATATATGTGGTATAAACCATCCAAATATGGTTGCTTTATGATTGTTCTACCCACATTATACCCCATATACCCTGCCAAAAAAAACAACACACACACACACCGTCATCACCACTAGTGGCACCTGTCGCAGGTCGCCCCCACACTCCGCACCCAGCACTGCGGTCTTCGCAGTGCTGGGGGGAAGTCCCTGCGGGGGCGTAGGGTTTGGGCAGCCAAAACCGAGTAAACAAATGAAGCGGATGATACAAGGTGGTGCCCCATAACTATGGTTTATGGCAGATATAACTATAGTTAATGGATTTATAAACCAACTTATAACTGGGGGGCACCATCCTATAATGCTGGTGATGAAACCACAAGAAGTTCCTGGAAGCTGAGATCATGGTGTGCCATGGTGTGCAGCGGTGTGCCAATTCAGACATCAATTCCTCGCCTCCTTCTTTTGCTCATCTCCTGTTTTGCCTGAAAGGTTGTGCTGATCACCTATGGCAAAGCTCTCGAGGCTCAGCCCAAGAGCCATGATACGATACAAAGCAGCCCCATGCACCCCACAAGCCCTCAAGGGCCCAGCAGACTCCAGGGTGGCCCTCAAGCGTGGGTGGGTGGAAACTTGCGAAGTCTTGAAGGTCCAGGAAGCGCGGTTCTGATTGACCCGCTGGATGCCGGGTGTCAGTTTCTCAGCACGCATCTTGCGGGCTATGCGAAGACAGAGATCAATGTGATCAGTCTTGAGGTAGGAATCACCGCGGAGTTCTCGCGCACTAAAGGCGTTCAGAGTCAGGAGGAACTCAAGGTCCGGCACATCGCGGTCAGTACCAAAGCATGGGAAAATGCTGATTTAATGAGGATTGGGGGATATTTTGCAGATAGAATCGGATAGAATCATGTGTTTTATACTCTTGCTAACCATATCAACGGGTTTTGTTCTTGATGGCTACACTAAATTCGCCCTGTGCGCAAAATTGATCCACAAGAGTAATGAACAATCGATGCACTTGTTTATCTCCCATAATATATGCCAATCATGCTTGGGCCCTCATATCATAGTTGCTGACTATGTATCAACTTCATGCATCTCCAGAATAGTTGATCAATGGTTTCTCTCTAGACAAAAGCAACTCTCCACCCCAGTAAATTGAAATTGATGTGCTACAAGCACTTCTTTGGTTTATAGTTGGTTTCCACAATCCATACCCTCTGGTAAACATAAAACATACAAAAAAATATAGAAAATCACCAGTTTTGCTGGTTCAATCACCATGAAATCATTATGTTTGTTGGTTAAACCCTAGAAAATCACATTTTTGTTGTTGGTTAAACCCTAGAAATCACCATTTTTGTTGGTTAAACCCTAGAAAATCACAATTCTTTGCTGTTTAAACCCTAGAAAATCACCATTTTTCATGGATAAATCAACGAACTTTCGAACTGGCCATGTTCATCACCAGGCCTCGTTGGCCAGAATCCGATCCAGTGCTTTTTGCACAAAGGTCCTCCAGAGCGGTTCGCCGGGAACAGCGGAAAAGCTATAATGTCAACCCCGGCTTAATGAACCATGGTTTATTCATGGGATATCTAATAAGCCTTTATTAGGCTCTGATATGATAAGCTACTGTTTTTCCCCCTTACCCCCCCCTCCAGGGTCCATGGTTTATATAATTAGGGTGGTATTCCCCTCATAAAGTGAGGGTTTTGACCCATTGGCCCATATATCAGTTATTGTTTATTCAGTGGTTATGGGTCAAACAGTGGCAATAAACATAACCATAATATGGGTTATATTATAAACCATAATATTCTGGTTGGTGGTATACCTACCCCTCTGAAAAATGATGGAGTTCGTCAGTTGGGATGATGACATTCCCAATATATGGAAAAATGTTCCAAACCTGTTTATTAATTAGGGTGGTATTCCCCCAATAGCAATGATTTGATACTTAAATGATTTAAATGGTACCTTCCCGATTAAACAACCCAGGAATTTATCAATCCAGGGTTGACATTAGTGGGAACATATCTTGTTTAGCTAGGGCTTAGCAACAAATTGATACGGAAAAAATGGAAACCTGGAAATCATGCAGAAAAAATCACCTATACCATGCTATAGACATGGTTGCTGAAATCAGTATGCATTGGTATTTACCACCTTCCGAAAAAACAAATATAATACTTCCAAGGTTGACCCAATTCTAGATAACCCGCAACAAACTTCATTTTGTTCGAGTTTGAAATATCCATATCATCCGTAGCAAACATGAATTGAGATACCCGAGCATTGTTTAAACAAGGATTTGATGAGCTACAAAGCCACAAACACACCAATTTTCACCAGGAATATTTCTGTAATTAAGTAACCTCTTAATTTTAATTCAAACATACCTTGACCCTCAGGTACCCATAGACACTAATTCACACTGCCATATAATATATATATATACATATAATTGCGCAATTATGGGGATAACATATATTTTTTTGATAAGGTCAATGAGGTCTTAGATACATCCCGTGCATGTCAATGGCGTGACCGCATGCATCTGCAGATCGCCTTGGTGTACGCTGATGTCGCATACGTATTAGATCGCAAAGCATGAACCGCTGGACAGGTTCCGCCTTGAGTTCGTAGTCCGCCGCAATATTCTCACTTTCGCTGTCTTTGTTCGCTTTCATAGCGTGCATGACACCAGAGAGTGCGGCGACGCAGACGGTGCTCATGGTGAGCGATCTCGTGTATGGCCGCAGTTCGGCACCGTATGGGATCCTGGCGTCACTGTACGGGATCCACTTGACTGTAGTAGTACTAGTAGCAGTAGTAGTAGCAGTAGTAGTAGTAGTAGTGAGAGCAGTGAGAGCAGTGAGAGTATAGTGAGAGTATAGTGAGAGTATAGTGAGAGTATAGTGAGAGTATAGTGAGAGTATAGTGAGAGTGTAGTGAGAGTGTAGTGAGAGTGTAGTGAGAGTATAGTGAGAGTATAGTGAGAGTATAGTGAGAGTATAGTGAGAGTATAGTGAGAGTGTAGTGAGAATATAGTGAGAGTATAGTGAGAATATATTCAGAGCAGTGAGAGTAGTAAGAGCAGTAAGAGTAGTAAGAGTAGTACGAGTAGCAAGAGTAGTAAGAGCAGTACGAGTAGCAAGAGTAGTACAAGTAGTACGAGTAGTACGTGGGGCATGGTCTCGGCAAGTGAGGAAAATTGCCAAATCTGATATCGGTTAGTATCGGTTGGCGCATCGGTGGGAATGGCGCATGAATCGCCCTAAACAATAAGCGTGGTGCTCTATAGGCGGAAAACTAGCTCAGGTAGCTGTTTAAAGCCTTGTTTGTAGCCATTGCTGTAGGAATAAACAAACTACGGCAGATTATCGTGGGAACTTGTTGGAATCTAGGGCTATCGGTGCTGGGTCGTCCCCTATCGGTTGTGAAGGTTTCATGAAGGCGAGCAAAGTTCAAATGCTGACAATTTTGTCAGATACTCATGTAAAAATACACCTACCTTCACCAAATCGACGCCCTCATGGATGCTACTGCAGGTAACTCCAACAGAACTGAATGGAATGGACCCCATGCTCGTGGATGCTCGTGTTCACCTAATTTCAGCCGCCACATGGATTCCTGATCAATATCATCAATGAGTGCAGGTTGATGAATTCGGGGTGCTCCAAACAAAAACATCCTAAATCCCTATTTAGCCACTTGACCATTGGGGGAAAGAGGTATTCATGTGGGAAACTGCCATAAACCCAGCGTTTGGGAATGATTTATACAAATTTATGGTGATTTTGGGGATGGTTCACATTGGCTTTCCAGCATTCATCCGGGGGCATTTTTTCATCCAGCCATGTCTCCCCATGGCGCCTCGGAACAGTGTCAAAGACCACTTGGGAAACGAAGTGTGGCTGGACCGGATGTAGCAGCCTGGCAACCAGTTTCCATGGTGCGCCGACCCAAGTGCTGACCCAAGATGACCCAAGCAGCCAAAAATTATGAAAAATTGCAGTGTTGGACCCTAGTTGATAGGTTTCTGCGGCTTCAAACTCGCTAATTTCTGGTGATAATTTGTGGCGGTTCTAAATTACTGGTGGAACTAAGCAACCAGTGAAATTAGTTTTTGTGGTGTATAAATCAGCATATTTAACATAACTGGGGGAACCAATAAATCAGCGAATTTGTATATAAATCAACAAACATAACTGGGGGAACTGGATCTCTGTCGGACCCGCACGCAGCTTTTTTAGGTGAACCCCTCGGAGGTTTGCACGGCACGCACGATCGGCGTGGTACAAGGTGAGGCCCCTGTTTTTGATAGCTAAGTTGGTGAACATAAGTAGGCTAATAACCTGGTTGGTGGTTTCAACCCCTCTAAAAAAATATGAGTTCGTCAATGGGAAGGATTATCCCATATATTATGGAAAATAAAAGTCATGCTTGAAACCATCAACCAGATAACTAGGCTATATAACTATGGCTTGCAGTATCCATACTACTCATGGTGGTTCTATCCCTGCGATCGTGCTGAGCTGTGCTGGTTTTCATGGGTCCCCGAAACAGTCAAGAATGAACTCTCACAACCTATATTAATAATATAGTATATATGATTAAATATGGTGTATATATATAATATAACCTTAATAAATCATAATAAATCTATATTTGATGTAATGAATAAAAACCATAAGACCTTTTCTGATCCCTAATCTTTGGAGCTTGTTGTGTTTATCATATTCCCACGTCCTTTCGAACGCCGCAGGGTAGTTATAGTTCTCCCCCATCTCTACAGGGACAGAAACGCCATGTTGCCAGGTCTTCTGGGGGTGTAAAGTTGTAAACCGGACTTGCAAAGAAACATATACCATCTTGAGCCATTTAAGGATCATTTTCCAATACAACCCCCATGTATCATACCATCAATATCTATAAACCAAGTATAAAGATAGCAAAGGTTGATGTTGCCGCTATGTTAGTGTTGTAAATAGCATGTTTTTTTTCTAAGGGTCTGTTACAAACGTCACAAACCATCCAGGCAATCATGGCCCGCAGCACTTGTTCACAATGCGATTGTCTTCTCTGGAGTCGTTGAAGCAAAGCCTATCGGGACCAGCGCCGCCAAAATTCTCCGAAAATCACCAGTCAACAGGGGCAGGGGGGCCTAGGAGCTGGGATATATTCCATGTGTTGACCTATCAACGATGGCAACCAACTGAGATCTAACTGTCGGGTGAGGGCTCCGGTTTTTGCTGCAAATTTCGGCTCCCATGAGGACCGGAGTGCTGTGAGGTGTTTGCTAGAATATGGCTTGTAAGTTTTAAGATGGCTGGTAACTTTTCGGTTGGATCTTATGTGCATTGTGCTTAAAGAACGGCGTGAATACAATGCATGAGGTACCATGCTGGCAGTGGGGTTTTGTGTTGGGTGTTGTGCTGCACAGTTGATGAAAAGATGGTTCCAACCTTGGATGATATCCACTTCCATGAACCCCAGAGTGCCCTTTCCTCCTTCTCGGAACTGTCGTTGACGAAGTAGCGAGAGCCAAGTCTTCTGCTCAGGGCTCTCGCTGGACGTAGTCATCTCAGATTGTCCCGGTACCGTTCCGACGACCCGAAACGGATTGGCCGGCACGCCCCTGTTCATTCTCAAAGCTGATGTCCGCACAAGGCCCGTGAGAACAAGCAAGCTGGACTCGAACTCCTGGTGTGAAACACCACAAAGGATTCCGGTGATGAAACAAAGCCAGCAACATGCTCCTCAAAGATATGGAAAGCTGCCAGCAAAGTGCCGGTACCGCAGCCCAAGTCAGCACCATGCCCTTCAAAGTGACACAGGTGAAACCCTTTCCTCTCTCGCTCACTTTGCCAAATCATGCCAAATCAGCATTTAGTTCCACTGGGTCATTGCCTTGCAGCGAATGGTAGATCTGTGTAAGACACTGATGTAATTGAATAATCAACTCATGCACATAGGTAAGAGAAGTATATCAAAGCTAGCGTGAAAACATGACTGATTGGTGGTGTGGAACATGTTTTATTTTTCCATATATTGGGAATGTCATCATCCCAGCTGACTTTCATATTTTGTGAGGGGTTGGTATACCACCAACCAGAGATACAACCAAGCCCGGAAACCGGCACGCACACAAACAGCAACCAGTCGTTCAGCAGGTCTCACATGGTCTCACTATAAACTCCAAGTTTCAGAAAACGATGATGACTTCAGATGGTAGACTATATGGTACTGGGGGGTGCAGTTGAGGTTACAAATAGTTATAACCGCTGTTAATAAACCCCCATAAGTTGGGATATGGGGCAACTACGGTTATATATATATAGACTGTAACCACATTTAAATGTACGGACTTTTAATTATACGAGCAGGTATTTTAGACTACCTGCGGGAAGGTTTGCCTTGGCCCGCCCGGCCATTTAAACATACGGAATCCAATTCATTTAAACATACGGTAGCTACACTTAAAATCATTTAAATATACGAACTGGTATTTCATACTACCTCCGGGGCCTCGCGGTCTGGCCCGCCCTGCCCTCCACATATTTAAATGTCGTTACCGTGTATCTATCCACTTACAACTGAAACTTCACTTCCAAGTAGGGTCCTACTTGGATGCGTCATGAATAGTCATGAACTGGTTGGTGGTATACCTACCCCTCTGAAAAATATGAGTTCGTCAGTTGGGATGATGACATTCCCAATTTATGGAAAAACAAAAAAATCATGTTCCAAACCACCAACCAGATATATTGTTATTCCAATGATTAACCATTATTAACCATAGATGAACCATAGATTAACCAGGAAAATTCATGTTCCAAACCACCAACCAGTGAAGTAGTAAGTACTGCGGGTCCGACTTGGCGTCAGAAAATACATCCCCGGTTCCAGTTGACCCACAAAGGGAGCCTTGGAACATGATCTATCCATGGTTTTCCACATCTATCTTAGTTTAGTGTACTTGCCAGCGGAACAAGTTATTTTTGTAGATTGAACATTCTTCACCTTGTCTCCAATGAAACTTGACCTCCCAAAACTCGAAACATGTCACAAAATAGTCCCTTCACTTCAAGGTTACACCTTTCAAACAACCACTTGTGTACTATAAATATCAATGTTCAATCAGTCACTGGTATAAATATCTGGTTACTTTATGTTACTTTTATATGTCACACAAAATAAACTGATCACAGGAGAGCAGGCTCCATGTGCCAACCTGTGAAATCTTCTGGTCCTCACAGCAGGCTCCATGTCTGGGTGCCGCACGCCGCACGGGAAATCGATCCACTGTTCACCATGGCCTTACCAAATTCATCGTGTTGGTGGTTGAGCCACGCCTCTGAAAAATATGAGTCAGTTGGGATTATTCTTCCCAATATATGGAAAAAAAATGTTCCGGTCAAAACCAGCAACCAGACATTTTTTCACCGCATATGAAAGTTATTGAATGTTTTCACGGCCTTCCGAATGGGTTTTTCATCAGCAAAAATAAGGGACGTTTAGTTCCCAGTGGATCGAATGTTGCATCTATATAATGACATTTGTGGTAAACAGCGTTTTTTAGGTCCCGACCCTATAATTTTTAGGTCCCGGCCCTGCAACAGTAGGGTCTTGATCGACGGACAGATTTGATCGACATATTCGACATGCGAATTGATGAAAAATCCACAAACAATGGGAATTAATCAAATGAAGCCTGGGGCAAAAAATCAACAAAATAGGCACGACTTAATCAATAATCAATGGATTGGGAGGAAACATGTTCCAGAAAACCAAGGTTTGAAAACCATCAAACATCAAATGGTGGGCTTTTCTGTGAGTTTTCCGTTGAACCAATGATTGGAAACACACATATATGATAATTTTGATACCAAGACAAACAAACCTAGTGAGTTTTGTCAATTAATAACAACGGGAGTGTGACCCATAGCAATATCCGGACTGCTGATACACGAAAAGAATGTGAGTCAGATTGATATATGTACCGGTACAAATCAACAAACATTGTGATAAATTGACAGACCGCAAGTAGTTGGTATTAATTAGGTCACTGGCCATTTCAGGAACCTAAATTGGAGGTACCTACCATATATAAGGTCTATATAAGGCCTAAATTTCAGGGGATATCCCCCCAAAATATGGCCTTATATGGTACTAACGTACCTCCATTTTAGGATCCTGAAATTCCCATTGATTAGGTGTTCTGTATCGTTGTGTAATATTCTCTGGTATCTGAGCCAGCCATCCGAAAACATGGATATGGACACGAATTGGGAGATCATCATTCCCTTGTCGGCAATTAAAACAGTGAAGTGTGATCTATATTAATACACATACAGCAAGAAATATGTATATATTATATACATACGGATATTTTCTCGAAAATTGGGGATCCCCTACCAAAAGGTAAGTGGTTATTATCTACTGGGATTCTGGTAAACGTTTACATAACCATGGATAATATTCACCATTTTTAAGTTCGGTAAATCCATATTTTCAGTAGCAAACTGTAAGAGTTTCCCAGAGGATCATCAAGTCACAAGCGTCTACCGGCGTCTACCGGGTACCGCCACGGCGAAGCGTTGGAGAAATTTTCCGGACCCTGACTGCGCTTCGCCTGCGAGGCGCACAACCGACGAGCGCACTTGGCCAAGGATGAGGGGTTCTCTCCAAACATGTCTTGCCCCTTACCCTCTGGTAAACATACAAAAAACTATGGGAAATCACAATTTTGAATGACAACATCAACTATCAATAGCAATTTTCAATAGCTATGTTAGTTCACCAGAGGGTAAATGAAACTAATTAACTATGATGTTTTGGAGAGAAACTATGATTTTCATATTATGATTCCAATATTTCTAATGTAGAAAACCATATGTTTTAATAGTTGTTCATATTATGATTTTAGTATACATTTCTATGGTACTGCCATCCAAAAGGGCGGCTTCATGATGAAATAATATAAAAAATGATGAAAAAACATCAAACATATGGATATGCAATTCAACATGGTGGATCATGGTTGTTCTCACCAACAATAGATCAATAGATCTGGTGGTTGAACGAGCAAATTTATGGTGGATATCATCAACAAAGTTAACCATTAAAAACACCACGAAAAGTGGCTTTGGATTCCTCTAATGGATTGTGATATCCCGTATCCCCCAATATATTGGTTTGTATAATCCGCAAACTAAATCAAACTGATCATGAACTGACAGGGATTTTGAACACTGCTCAAGTGGCTTTGGAACAACCGCTTTTTTTATTGTTGGCCCTGCTGATGTAAACCTACCTGGGCTCGCGATGCCGTCAAATTTTATCCACAGCCATGTATTTTTTTCTTAGCAATTGATATGATAAATCACATGCATCAAGTTAAGGTGTTGCCAATAGAAAGGAAAGACACATCTATGGTGCTTGGACGTTTCAGGATGCTCGAAATCGTCCAAATTGTTTTCCGGCCAGTTGTTGAACTGATGTCACCTACTTGGAACATTGTAGCAGGGAGTGCTTCATAGAAGCGATCATACTCATACGTCCCCTGACTGGGGTGATCCCATTCATAGCTAGATTCGAACCACTAGCTAGTTTCCAAGTGGGACACCTTTCTGCAAAATTACCATAGATATGGAAAACCGGCCAACATTTAGTAGATCATTAAAACCCCATGATTTAACACACACACACACACTATATATATATATTGTTATATATTGATATATTGATATATCGATCATAAATCCTGGTTCATTATCTTTGTTCTATGACTATGGGGCACCACCTGGTACAGTAGGTTAAATCCTCGATCTCATCCACCTGAAGACTTCTCAATGATCGTGAAGGGGAAGTCGCGCACCTTTGAAGCCCGCAGGATCCCTCCATGGTACATGTCCCAACGGGTAAATTTCTATCTGGTTATATATATATATACATAGATATATCATGATATATCTGGTTGGTGGTTTCAACCCCTCTGAAAAATATTAGTCAGTTGGGATGATTATTCCCAATATATGGAAAAATAAAAAATGTTCCAAACCACCAACCAGTATAGATATAGTACTGTAAATTGTTGTATCGTGTTGTATCATCCCTTCACATTTTGGTGCCGATATTCGGAGATGTACCAAAGCCTTTTTGGACATAGAATCATCAACAGCAGTAACCACACATCAATTCAGGGTTTGTTTAAGTGGTAGGCCACCAGACGGTTCTCTATATGGCAAGGGGCTGTTTACCCACAACTGTTGTTGTTCCCTAGCTATGTTTGTTGGTTTACCAACTTATCTAACTACATGCGCATGTCACATGTCCATGAAATCAACCCCACTTAACCCACTTGTCCATGTTATAAACCAATTAACCTATACAACATTGTGCCCGCCAGTTGCGTTGGGCGGTTTACAAACCCGATGAACAAGTTCTATATATCTACCATGAAACCAATCGTTAGCCAAGTTTTGTATGCTTACCAGCTTATGAAACGCATGCGAGCAGCGGCCCACGTGCACGATGCAGTCTGTTGCATGCTCTCGGGCTGCGCTGCTCAAGTCCTGGAAGCAGGCCGGCAGCGGTTCTCCAGGAGCAATTTGCCACACGGTTGCAAGTCTCCCGGACAAGTCACACCTCAGCTTGTGTGCTGCAGCATGTGGGCCTGTGAGGCATGGAAGCCGGGC
>Ga0126342_10018586_pt1 | contig 11899 bp, 5 predicted proteins | sample Cyp1metagenome_FD_92528 | JGI IMG/M metagenome (GOLD analysis project Ga0126342, IMG submission 92528) | Coral microbial communities from Lord Howe Island, Old Settlement Bay, Australia - Cyphastrea 1 metagenome | ecosystem: Host-associated > Invertebrates > Cnidaria > Coral ... | reverse complement strand
TGCTGCTGGAGCGAAGGCTGCTTTTGCTGGTCAAGTCCTGTGGTTCTTTGCCGTTATTGTCATTGTCAACCTTGCTTGTGTCTGTGAACTGCTTGGATGCCACAGACTTTGAGACTGTCTCCTCGCCCACGGCCGTGTTGCCACTGGAGCGAGGGCTGCTTTTGCTGGTCAGTTCCGGTTGTTCCTTTTCTTCATTGTCGTGTTCAGTCTCAGTTGTTTCTGTCCACTTTTTGGATACGATTGACTTGGAGACTGTCTCCTCGCCCTCTGTTGCCGTGCCACTGGAACGAAGGCTGCTTTTGCTAGTCTTATCCTTTGGTTGCTTCTTGTCGTTGTCAATAGTAAGTTTGGTTGTGTATGTGGACATCTTGATTTCAGTTGGCTTTGAGGCTGCCTCCTCACCAACCACTATTGTGCTACTGGTACGGAGGCCGCTTTTGCTGGTCAATTCCTCCTCTGTTTTGTCCTCATTGTAGTTGTCATCCTCGGTTGCGCCTGTGCTCTTCTTGATTGCAGTGGACTTTGACCCTGTCTCCTCACCAATAGCTATTCTACTGGAGTGAAGGCTGCTTTTGCCTGTCAAATCCTCCTTGTCGGTGTCATCTTCTGTAGTCTCTGTGGATCTCTTGGCCTTTGACTTCGAGGCTGTCTCCTCGCCATGGGCTGTTTTGCTGGGTGGAAGGCTGCTTTTGCTGGCTAACTCCTCTGATTCTTTGTTATCATCGTCGTTGTCATCCTCGGTTGGCTCTGTGGACTTCTGCGTTGCAGTTGGCTCGGAGGCTGTCTCCTCTTCCATTGCGTTTTTTTCACTGGAGCGCAGGCTGCTTTTACTTCTCAGATCCTGGTGTTCCTTTTCTTCATTGTCTTTGTCAAGCTCAGTTGTGTCTGTGGACTTCTTTGTTGCAGCTGACTTTGAGACTATCTGTTCGCCCACAACGAATTTGCTAGTGAAGCCGAGGCTTTTGCTGGTCAGCTCCTCCTGTGCTTTGTCGTCGTTCTCATTGTCAACCTCAGTTGTGTCTGTGGACTTGATGTTCGTACTTGACTCTGAAGCGGCATTTTCAGTCTCTTCAACCTGAGTGTCAGCATTGGATTCAAGGTTGGTGCTGGGCCCTTCTTTGATCGCATCTACATCCTGATTTGTGTCCTCGTCAGCCACTGTCCCGCTGGAGGGGAAATGTCCTGATGGGTTTTCATCGACTTCGTCGGGGCTGCTGACCACCTAGGCTGCAATGGATTGCAAACTCCAAACATGGTTGTCTGACACAGCGAGCAGCCAATTGTTGGCAATGATGCCTCTTCGAGAATTGCATTCTACATGTGTATCTGTATATCTACACTGATCGCAAGCCGCAACATGGAAAACAAACAGAGTCAACATGCCAATCAAATCATCCTTCTTTTTAATGCACACCTGATCCCTGATCACTCAACTCACTGCTCGCCTTTCCGGACATCGTTTCTTTTCCATCTACAAGTGGCTCCTCAGGCTGGCCATTCATCTCTGCCTCCTGTCTCTCGGCGAACTGCTGTTGCTCTTGCTCTGTGTCTCTGTCCTCGAGCTCGGGCGCTCCATGACCTGTGCCAGGCTCGTTTTCGCCCGGCTCGTTCCTTTCGTTCCTTTGATTTAGGTCGTCATCCTCCATAGGCCTCACGGCCTCGCTGCCAGACAGCAAGCCGGTGGCTTCTTCGGTGTCTGGCTCGGCATCCTGACAAAAGGACAGGGCTTGGGGCTACTATTTCGTAAGGGTTTCAGAGTTGTTGAACCTTGGGTCCTTGGGTTTGGGTGACGAAACCGACAGCAGTCCATAGCAGTCCAAGTTCATTGTTTGCCTCGACATTTGGGTTGTCAAAAATGTGGGTACCTCAATGCATCCAGTGGCTTGAAGCACCACATTTTCCCCATCAAGTGATGGCCAAAATCCCTCATATAGCGAAAAATCATGAAAATTCCAAATCACCTACCAAATATATCCTCATTTTTGGTGACTAAAACTTGAAAGATGCAATAACAAAGAGAGTAGTTGATACTTAAATCCCGGCACAATAAGCGATCAACAGGGGTGCACCATTCATGGCTCCAATATCAGCATCCCCGATGCCTCAGTCAACCTGGATTCCAACGACGGACTTAACGACGGACCTGAGACCAACTATCATGGGAGAATAAGGGGAACATGAGGGGGACAGGCATGTACGCCGTATATGCATATGGATGTAGATACAGATAGATACAGAGATATAAAACTATGAAGTTGATATGTATATATATACATTATATATATATATACATTATTTACTTATTCAATTATCGTCATATTATAAATATATATATATATACAACCACATATTTATTGATGTACATGTGCAGGGTCATTTGCATATTATGATAGGGGCACTGGCACCTTTCCCCACCTTTCGTCTTGCCGCGATGGTGTCTTTAAGTCCCAGGCGACTGAGGCTCCTTTGGGGCCTCAGCCATGGTGAGATGGCAGGTATATGGTGTGTCATAGACTTTTTTTTCGGTATATTGTAGTGACTTGTGGTATGTCATACCTATAATATATATATATGTGTGTGTAATCACTATTTATCACATTATATCTATCGTATTTATTTTAGCAGGCATTGATGCATTCAGGGTTACAAGTGTAGTATTTAGATCATTTTACATCGATGTTTGGTCAATTGTTGACTATCTTTCCTGTGGTGAAAACATAGCGCGAAATCCTCTGCTGAGCCAGGCCACGGAGGAGGGTCCTTAGAGGGTCGCGAGGAGGATGTTGTCGCGGAAAACAGTGATCCAACGACAAAGGAAACAATCACCAAAACGAGATGATCAAGATTTTAGGAGGGAGTGTTTTCAATAGGATTTCTTTTTGATGGTAGGTATTACTAAATTAATCACTACTATACCAAATACAACAACATGTTGTGGCAGTTTGAGACACTCTTGGATCTATAGTAATCAACAGCAGTGATCGATAGCTGGGCCTCTGGCCACGACTCCACTACCAGTGTTCTGGATTTCCGAACCTCCTTGCATACTGCCCAGGAGCAACAGGAAAAAGAAGCCTCAGCACATGCCAAAATTCAGAGGGAGTTTTAATGCATGGAAATGAAGATGATGTTCAAATCATGTGCGATGTGCAAAGCTTTTTTCAGAGCATCCCCATCTATTTGGACACCGCGTAACGTTAAATATGCTGCCCCCTGCATCAACAATACACATATATATATAATCATCACATATATATAATCATCACCACATTTTCCTCAGCTCGGAGCTGGTTCCTACGATGGTGAGGGTCGCTGGTACGGGACGCATCCACATCTTCTTCGCAGCCTTCTCGCCATAGTAGAACTGGCAAATGCCGGAGGGTACAATATGATGAACCAACGACCAACAATGGGGACACCAGACTGGTTTATGGAAATCATGGAAATCATTGACAAATGGGGATATCATGGGAACAAAAAGGAAAATACTGGGATAACCGGGGGATACAATGGGGTATTAGTGGGATATATTTATATAATAAAATATAATAAGATATATATATATTATAGCCAACCAATACATGACCAAAATGCTAAAAAATGTCAGATCAGGGAGCAAGAAACTCTCCTAAATTTCACCTGTCGCTGGCTTCAAAAAATACAGGCACATCAGGCGAGGAGGCTGCCTGTGGATCGTGATGATGGTGGCGATAAACATGCATTAAGATTGTATATGTTTCTATGATGATGGCGTGATGTGTGCTTGGCCATGCACGTGAAGCAACAAGCAAACCAACAAATACACGTTATTGTTTTTGCGTGGCTTTGCCACTTTGACACTCAACATCATGAAATATTTCTGGTACAAAAGGTCCCCCCCATCCCCAACTAATGCAGAAACCAACCCCGCCAACCCGCTGTCAAAAGCCGAGGTGACCGTGTACTCAATGCACAGGTTGCACAGGTCCATGGCCTTGCAAGCTGGCTGCATGTCAGAGTCTACAGCTCCGCCGGAGCCCCAGTTTAGTATGTCAGTCTCTTCATTTTGCACGCCCTTATCGGGAGAATTGAATATTGCGGGGATGGGATTGTCCAGAAAAGCCAACTTTCACCCCTTGAAACAAATTAAGATAAATTAAGTATATTTAAATTTACTAAAGAAATAACATGAAATAACTACTACCATTATAAGTTCTACTGTTGTAAATTAGTCTGGCTGATGGGGATGGAACACAGCAAGACATCCGAGACAAAGTGCACAGCCCCCGCCTCAACGGCCACCAAAAATGGCAGCGTGAGCCGCTGGGCTGCGACGGCAAACCCAATCTCCGCTGAATTCAGGTGGATCATAGGTAAAAACCTGTTAAACCTAATGATCATAGGTAAAAACTAATGTTTAGTAAAAACTAATGTTTAAAAACTAATGTTTACTATAAGCCCCAAATGGATCCAAATGGTAAAATCATGTAACATCTGGCCAACTGAGCTTTGGTTTCGCATGGAAAAAACGCATGTCATGTGTAATTCGTGTGTCAGATTTGGTTCAGCATTTCGTGTGCCCAGCATTTGGTTCCGGCCGCAGTGTGGGAATCTTTTCGCTGCTCGGATCGCTCGGATCGCTGGGAGCGCGCCATGCTTCAATTCACCGAGCCATGCCAGGCGTCGTCAAGCCTCCACGAAGACATATGGATGGCTCAGGTTGGCGATGTCCTGGGAGAAAGATGTGAACCAAAGTCACAACGGTGGAAAGAAGTGCCAAAATAAAAATATGATGGAGAATGATGAATGATGGAGATGGGCAAAAAAAACAAAGTATGGCACAATAAATTGCAGACTGCCATATAGATTGCGGTCAGTCCATGTCAATCCCAAAACTCGTCGAAGAAAGTCCTGCTTGATTCGCTCCAACTCTTCGAGGTTCTCTTTCGATCGACTACTGGGTGCTGCCTTCAGGTAGGTGGCCGTGGCCTTTTGAAACCTGGCGAGACGCTGGTGGTTTGGATTGTTGGTGGCATGTGGTGGCTGAAATCCTTGGAATGGCCGTGACTCCAAAGCAGCACTCCAAACTTAAGAGACCCGACTGCTGTCTCAGGCCCTGGATGATCAACTCCCTTTCACCTCAATGACTGGGGATGGAACGTGATGAAACCACATTCCGATGCCTTGGGATTTTGGGAAGGTGCAATTCAATGCTAGAAATTGATAGAAATTGTACCTTTAGTCTTGGATCCGGCAATTGGCATGCATAACATCCCAGCTCACAACTGCAAGGACGACTGGTGACCGTGAAAATGACGTAGCAACCCACAGCTGCGTCCCTGGCTTTGCGCTAGCAGCCGCACTCGGCGTTTTGGCGCCTTCAGCATAACAGGGGCAGCTCGCTGGTCAATTTGAGATTGCTCACCTACTGTTTGGGGGCAGGTGTGTCCAAAAACATTGGAGCAGAAATGAATGTAAATATATGTATATAATAATAATATATATATATATATAAATTATAATAATGTAAGTGAACCCTCACTTGGGCACTTCACCTCATCCGGCAGTTGCAATGACTCGATGTACCTGAAAAGTGGTTTGCTCTAAGCAGCCGGGTGCAAATTTGGCCGAGCCACCCATCAGGAAACAATTGTGGGAAAATTCACGTCCAGCAAGATCAGAGTAAGAATACATGCAGAAAGCGTTGCATATCCCAAAAGCGCAGTCCAATCTTGAAAGTTTGAAGGGCACTCTTCTTCCTCGTCGAAGTCTGCTTCCATGTCTCTGAAGAAATGCGGTACGCGCCAAAAGTCTTGGCGTTTCACGTACCCGCGTCTTTTAGCCGGGGACTCTGCCGCTTCGACCATGATCGAGGGTCAAAACGGAGGGGCACTCACGCATTTCTGCATGGCGCCTAGCACACAGTTTTTTTTGCACCAGGATTTGCCCCACACTGCCCGCATTGTCGCAGCGGCCTGGGACTGGCTATCAGCTTGCTGATCTGAGCACGTTCAAGACCTTGGGCAACGGGATGTCATCATGGAAAAATCCTGGCAAACCTTAGTTACCGAGCATAAAGATTGATTGAAACCAAGGCACCCCCCAATCCTATGGATGATTCTCATCATTTTCTCCCATTCAAATGGCCATGACTTTTGAGACCCACCTATATATGTGAATTTTCTCACATGACCCAGGTATACCCAACAGCAAACGATAGCAGCAGCCCTGACCTGGTTGCACGGATCTTCCTAGACCTGGCAATGGCTCCTGGCATGGGCATGGGGGGGAATGAACGCAATGTTGAGAAATATGCTCAGACATGTCCAGACTACATATATAAATCTGAGCAAATCGTTGGACGAATCTCCATCACTCAGCATGTCTGGTAACCTCGTGGTGAAGTCGAACCTGTGGAAGCTGCATTCACAAAAACTCGCCTTAGATGATGTGCTGGGATTCCTTCGTACATGAAGGTCCTCCCAAATTTGCAGCAATGATCAATGGGAATTTCAGGATCGCAAAATGGAGGTACTGTACCATATAAGGCCATATGTTGTGGGGATATTCCCTTCCATAGGCCTTATATAGACCTTATATATGGTAGGTACCTCCAATTTAGGTTCCTGAAATGGCCATTGAAATGAGTCTTCATTATGAAATGCAATCATAGTACCCATTGTTGGATATGGTTAGTGTATACACCAAATCATGGACAGTCAAGCATAACAAAAAGAAATTAAAGGCGACATTTTTTCCGGACCAAATTGGAGCTGCAGCCAGCAAAGAGCAGGACCAACCACCATCAAAAACCGCCTTGTGAATTACAGCGTCACCCCCAACCGGCAACCATCCTCACAGATCCTTACAGGTTTTTGCCACTGCTCTCTTCATGATTTCGTGAAGGTTTGATCTTGAATTACCGATTGGATTTATTCTACCACTTAAGAGCAATCATCAAAGCAATCCCTACCAAAAAAACAAAACTGACAGAAACCAGGAACCGTCGAGAACCTGAATGAGTATCACGCGCTGACAGTTCTATCAGTAAAAGTCCGCCATAATTGAGAAAGATAAAACATGTTGCTGGGGATAGGCTGTGCCACCCCAGGTTTTTCTGCGATGACCTCCTCTTGATCCAAGGCATTTGCCATGATGTTGCTAACACCTCAAAGATCAATATCCCAAGTGCGGTGCTGCGTGCATGTTTCTAGGAAATGTCTTTTGATAGATGAAAACCTTCAATGTTGGCCGTATTGTGGATCAAACATGTGCCCACATCACCAGCATCTTTGGTAAAATCCTATATGGTTTTCTCTCAAGAAAGGAGTGGTGATGTTCACCTGGCCCGAGCAGTGTTTGAAACCCGAAATGTCACAACCCATGATACTGGTTGGCTAAGAACGGGATAATTCCCTATAACATCCTATAACCTATAATAGCCCATCAACAATGCTGGTAAAGCAGTGTTATAAAACACCCATATTAATGGTTGGAATCCCGCCGACATGGTTGATCCTAGGGATGGTGGACCCCATTGTGCTCTCATCGTGGTTGGTTATAATCCTCAAATTTGATGGTTAAATACCATGATAATCCCAATTGTTCAACAAATTCCGGATGGTAAAATCCCTATGCTTTATCATCCCCCCAAAAAAAATCCTACCATGGTTTATCACAATCCCCAATCAATTAGCTAGTATAAGTCCCCATACCCCCATATTGACCCAACCAGGCTATTCTCAATGGCTCTGAGCGCAGATCAGCTTCCTGCAGCCCCTTGACCATCCTCGTCCTCAGCCTGCAACTTTGCTACGCTTTGCTATAGGGTGGGGGGGGGCAAACAACACAACTTGTGAAACAAACACCATATTTATTATATAGTTGTGTAGGCATACATCCATAAATCTATAAACTGAATAATTATACATGTTAAAAGTATAAATATGAACAATTCTAGAATGTTGACTATCATTGACTACAACCAAAATTGGGCAAGTTTTACAGCATTGACGCTACAACAAGATAACAGAGCAACTGCCAAATCTCATGCGGAAAAAATGGAATCATGTTTTGCATGGCTTCCCAACTGATCCAGGTCCAAGTGCGAGTGCGTGTTCCATGGATTCCATAAATCTCCCTGGCCTCTACCTGTGAAACATCAACTTCGACCATTCGGCCTCTACAGCATGACATCTAATGTGGGAAAATCAGCAGTTTACCTCCGGCTGGGAATGGTTTCAAGAAAAATCGGGGTTTACAGCGGGATTTGCCAATGGTTTACTAATACTTTATAAGTTTACCACTTTCCGCGAGAGACAAGACTGTGACACTAAGAGACCGGGGCCAGCACCAAGAAGCCTGTCACCTCATGACGCGACTTTGCGCGTTTCTACTCTTGAACCACACGCGGTAAAACAGATTGTTCGCATTCTGCCTCCATGGTTTCATCTCACGAATTGAGATGTCTGCCCATCCAAGCTACTCCCAAGCATGTGGAATCCACGACTTTCTGGATGGGCAAAAAGCTTACAATATCTATTCCAGAATCTCAGAACACGGCATTTAAATATACATGGCATATATAAAAGTCTATCCATTCATTCATGTGTATGCGCATGTGTATATATATATATATATATTTTTGTGTGTGAATTATGCATACCTTCCAGATGCTAAGACATATGTGTTCAGATAAGCCTATTAATCCTATTCAATAATATGCTTCTGTGTAGCGGCCTCGTTGAGCTTAGGTTGTGTCCGTCATATTTTGCAGCGCCATGCGCCCTAGCCGCATTAGGCCATAGGAACTGGCGACTGGTGGCACTTCCTTCCCCCCTTAAAGGGAACAGGGAACGTGTGAAACAGTTGTGACACATAGATGGGTCGATAGATGTCAATCATCATCTTAGACTTAAAACTAAATTGCTGCATGGACTACAAACAAATGCAGATCAAACCCACCTGCCCTCATTGTCTGACGGCTTCTCTTGCAGGCTCAGGATGCTCAGGCAGAGATCAAGAATCAGCGTTGTCCATGTTCGACTCATTGTTGTTGTTGTTCAAGTTCGAAGTGTTGCCTTGAAAACTCACCATCTTGTGGATCCACTCGTTCGGAAGTAATCCCTTGTCTTTGTCGTCGAACTCCACATAACTTTTCCTTCCAACTGAAACGGTTTGGGTGGAAAAAAACCTTTCAACGTTTCGATATGTTTCAGTTTTCAATGACTTCAAACATCTTCAAACAATCACAAAGGAAGGAGAGCCAATGCTGCTACGGTAAACTCCGGTCCCTGCTGCTGCCTACTAGTGTCAATAAGTGAAAAGGGTACCAAGTCCAAACCTTAATGCAACTTGAGTGTCTCAGCACCAACCGCTGTCACCTTGCCCGAGTTGAGGTATTTGTGGTCCTCTGTGTAATAAGCCCATACTTTATCATTGCACTGCCACACTTCTCCAAGCTTGTAAATGTCACTTTTGGAAATTTCACGTCGGTCACCATCATGAGCAACAAAGTCATTGCCTTCAAATTTCCCTTCGAAAGCGCGGGTCCTCATTTGACGGAGAGCAACGATCTTTCAAAGTATTTCAAAGTGCAGTTCCGGACAGTTGCATACAGTTTGACAAAAAAATGGTTACTCACACCTTTGTGGCGTTACCAAACGCAAAAAATATCGCACACATAAATACCAAGCACAAAGGTCCAGAAAGGACTTCAAAATCAAACAAAATAAATTTGATTGACAAAGTGTCGTATCCCAGTGAATGAGATGTGAACCTCCAAATCGAGTTGTCCCACCACCAAATCTCACCATCTTGTGGATCCAGCCATTTGGGATTGGGCCTTTGTCTCCATCATCAAACTCGACGTAACTTTTCCTTCCACGTGAAAACGGGAATTGACTCAAAAATCAAAAATAAATTGACATGCCCCTCTGACAGCTGTGACAAGTGTGCCTTGCACATTGCGGTAAACATGCAACAAACCCAGGTTTGAAATTTCAGACTATGACGACTAGGACAGTCACGCTGACATTTGCTGTTGTCTAGATCTTCCTAGTGTCAGCAAGTGAGAAGGGTACCAAGTCCAAACCTTAATGCAACTTGAGTGTCTCAGCACCAACAGCAATCACCTTGCCCGAGTTGAGGTATTTGTGGTCCTCTGTGTAATAAGCCCATACTTTATCATTGCACTGCCACACTTCTCCAAACTTGTAAAGGTCACTTTTGGAAATTTCACGTCGGTCACCATCATGAGCAACAAAGTCATTGCCTTCAAATTTCCCTTCGAACGCGCGGGTCCTCATTCGACGGAGAGCAGCGATCTTTCAAAGTGCAACAAAGTGCCGTTTCAAAATAAGATCGAATCCGCCGACCCCGACCGACAGCAAAGGGGAGGGCGTTAGAGAAAGATTTCACGACAAGGAAGAGGCAAGAATATAAGGGGATCAAAGGTACAAGGGCTGTAATACGACAAAGCGAAGCAAGCGCAGCAAGAAGAGCAAGAAAACAAGAGAAAAAACAAGGGAATGACAGAGAAAGAAGAGCCAGAGGAAGAAAAACAAGACAGGAACCAGAGGAAAATAAAACAGGAAAAGACAGAGAAGCAAGAAGGAAGAGCAAGAGCAATGGGCACAAGCAAGGGCAAAGCGTGTGGAAGCAGAGGAGCACGAGGCAGGAAGGAGCGAGGAAGAAAAAAGCGGAGGAAAAAGAGGAAGAAAGCAAGGGCGGAAATAGGTTGGAGGCGAAGAGGCCAAAGCCTAGAGCAAGAGAAACCAAGAGCAGGAGTGTGGAAGGAAACAAGAGGACAAGCAAGAGACAGAAACAAAGAGACAAATCAGAGGAAGAGTAGCAAAAAGAAGAGAGGAACCAGAGGAAGAAGAGCAGGAGGAAGCGCAAGAAGGAAAAAAGAAGAGCAGGAGGAAGCGCAACAAGAAAAAAGAAGAGCAAGAGGAAGAAAACCTAGAAAAAAGGAGAAGAAGGAAGCAAGAGGAAGAGCAAGAGGTAGAAGCAAGGGCAAAGGTGAGGCAGCATGGGACCAAGAGGCTGAATACAAGAGGAAGAAGTAGGAAAAAGGACGCAGGACAAAAAAAAGGGAAAGAACAAGCAGAGGAAAGGAGGAGTGCGAGCAAGAACCGCAAGCACAATTTTCAGACAAAGAAATAAGAGAAAGAGCTAAAGGAAGGAAGAAAGAAAAGAGCGAGGCAGCACCCCCTAAGATGGCCCAAGATGCCCTCACCCAACATGTGCAAAGATGGCCCCACTTGGGCCCAAGATGGGCCCAACATTGCTACAATGTGGCCCCAACATCCATTGAACCTATCTTAGCCTAGCCGTACCCAGGTTTGATAGAATATCCACCTTTTTTTCCATAATATCTTGGCTGAATTGGGCCTTTCATCTTCGTGGCCTCAACTTGCCACCAACATGGCCCCAACAACAACCCCCTCCTTTTCCACATTGCTCATCCCTCCCACGTTGGCCGGTGGCTCGCTGTCAGGCGCAGGCGTAAGCCTTTAAATCTGGCCACCGGCCGTGTCCCCCACCAGACCGCCGCTTCTTGCCGCCGACCCCGTCCAACCATGTAATTCTACATGGTATTTTCGCATATTTTCGCGTCTTGCATTTTTAGATCTGTTTGGGACATAGCCCAAAGGGTGCCAACATTGGCCTTAACAGGGGCTCAACCCCAACATGTGGCCCAAGATGCCGCAACAAGCCTTAATATACCCCAACTTAGGCCCAAGATTGGGCCAACAACAAGAACGAAGCTCCCCACACACACACACACAAACAAACACACACTGTGGGGTAATGGCCAGTAAAAGGTGTGAATGATGTCATAGTCTTCGCCTGATTTCCTGAGTTGCCTGGCAGTAGAATTTCAGCGGACACAGATTCACGATCGAAGAAACAACGC
>Ga0126342_10018585_pt1 | contig 11900 bp, 11 predicted proteins | sample Cyp1metagenome_FD_92528 | JGI IMG/M metagenome (GOLD analysis project Ga0126342, IMG submission 92528) | Coral microbial communities from Lord Howe Island, Old Settlement Bay, Australia - Cyphastrea 1 metagenome | ecosystem: Host-associated > Invertebrates > Cnidaria > Coral ... | reverse complement strand
TCACTGGCCCAACGGCAGCGTCGCAGCGTCGCAGCGTCGCAGCGTCGCAGCGCCACCCGCCCCCGGGAGCGTCACAGCGCAACGTCGGAAACCCACGCTTCGGCCCCCTTTGCCCCTGCACTGCGAAGTTTTATGAAGTGCTTTTCACTTAGCTCTTTCAAGTTGCAGGCTTTGCAAAGACTAGCATGAGATCTCGGAGTTTGCAGACGAGGCAGCGGGTTTGGACTTGGCTCTGTGAGAGTCAGTCTTGCCATGTCTTGCCCATGAAATTCTATCAAAGTTGGAACCCCCCTGGTGGAAATGCTGGTGGATTTGGCATGGTTTCGCCATTTTTTGCGACTTCATATGACTTCATCACTTTGATCCCTCGTTTTGGGCTGCACGTCTGGCCACCGCAGGTCCTGGCATAAGATCCGAGATTTCAAAGTCGGCCAAGGCTGAGGTGAAACGGTGAAACTCCAGCGCGGTGATTCACCAACTGCAACTTTTGTGTAACATTTTGCAGCCACTTTTGTCTACAAAATTCTACAAAGGTGGCTGAACTCTTCTGACATTTTCACAAACCAGTTTTTTGGCAGTCATAGTCCAGTGTGCAAGATGCATCTAAAGAAAATCCATACAAAATGTCAGGAGAGAAGATAATGATCCTTGATTTGTGTTTCCTTTGCATGATGGAGGTCATGCATTAGACTCCTATCGGAGTACTCTTGACAGCTTGCGGCTGGCGCGATAAAAACACCTTTGGCCGAGACGGAGTTTGAATCTCCCGAGATCGTCTCAAGAATAGATGCATTACCTCTTTAGTTTCCACTCAGGCTAAACACATTGGAATGAAAATCACATCATTTGTATAGCTGGACTTGAGATCAAAGGGATTAAGCAGAATTAAGCAGACGACTTTTGGGGACTAACAAGATCTCACACCAATATATCAACGTAACGTAGTACAGTATTTGAAGGCGATTTTTCACGGCCCTGCTTGGTTTCTGAGTCCAATCTTTCACTGCAGGTTTGCAAGGGTGAGCCTTACCGCGATAAGAGCGACATGTGGTCACTGGGGTGTGTGCTCTACGAGATGTTTGGCAACCCAGCAACCAGGAACTGCCAGGAACCGTGGGGAAATGGTCGGAATTTGGGAAGATCTGGACCACAGGCTGTGCTTCAGCTGGAAAAAATTGATGGATTGGGTTTTTCGAGGTGCTTCAGGCGATGTCACTTCAGATTGGATTTTTGTACAGTGAGGCTCCATCTTTCAGATTCAGATGGGGATTTTGAAGGGCAAGATATTAGCACGACTCAAATCACAACATAGCCATAGGATCCATGTATGCTATATATGGTAACATTTACCATCAATATACCCAAATGTTACTGTAGCATATATACCATACATGGATCCTATGGGATAGCGAAATACCATTCCGAATCATTCCCGTTCCAAGATGTTCCAACCACTGCAGACATGTTTTTTGCCGCTAAGGTGCCGCTTCCGCCATGCCTTCGAGTACGAAACCTGGCTGGTTGACACCATTGATGCAGGTTGTAGGGTAGGGATTGGTAGTGGAGATCCAAGGCCAAATGAAGATAGTTTAGAAATCTTTCGGCGCAACTGCTTCTGGACTTGTTGACGATACCCCGACTTTGTCTCTTGCTAAGGTCCCAGTCTTTATTGGGCCTCGTTTATTGCATTGCCACGCGTCCTGAATCGGGAATGGGAAGTTCAGAAGAAGGTTGGAGCGAAAACAATTCTACAGCAATCCCCTCGGCATTGCTGCAATCCAAGATGTGTCGCCACCCGTCACCAGGCTCCGGGTCAATACTAAAACCATATCACCCAAAAGTTTGTTGTTCACATGGAATCTCTGATCATTCTGGCAACAATTTTTGGATGTAAATATCATTAAACATCCACAGTCGCAAGGTTTCAAATGTTTCAAGCGATTTCCAGCAGGTTGCAGCCGATTTTGATCGATTTTTGCCCTCCCAGCTGGTATTTGGTTGAGGTCTCGGAGCATTACGAACCCATCCCAGAGATCTACAGTGAGGATCTGGCAAAGGCGCGAAAGTGGACACGGTAACCAAGGGATCCAAGGGATCCAAGGGATCCAAGGGATTGAACAAGAAATGTGAGGAACATTGAGGAACTATCAGAACTATGGGGGCTAAATGGCGACACATGATGGTGAAGTTTGGTAGAGTTTGAGGTTTTTTTTCCTCAGCCTGGGTTGAATGGATGAGTTGGTAGATGAGAGGCCAACTTGCTTGCGTGACTACGTGCATTTTTTTCCTATGAACATATCTGACCTATCTTGACTTCAGCCTTTTGACGGTTTGACCGTTGCAGAAAATTGGAGTGAGATTGTGTTAGAAGAGAGCTAGCCCTTTGCTTTAAGAAGGCAACATTCTATGATCCGCTCCGGCTCTACAGGGGGAACTGGACATTTTTCTTTGCCTCCTGCACAGCAGCTTACTTTTTGCACGAGGATGGTAGGTTTGGAGTTTCAACCTTGCACCGCTACTGATGGTTGCCAGTTGGTCGCGATGCTCTTGTCCAAGACTGCTGAAGAACGCCCCAGTGCTCGTGAGGTGCTTTGGTGATTTGTGAATTGATTTCATGCTACTTGAAGGAACGAACGCCTCCAAGGCAGCATGCTTCGGCCCTGTGTGGTTTCAATCAATCCACCTGATTTCCACTGATTTGATAGCGATGTAGGCACATACCATGCTTAGATATTGATTTTGCATGCTCAGTTGCGCCACGGCACATTGGCTGTTTCAGAATGGAGGCTCTTGCTTTGCCAGTGCTTCAGCCGTACAGGCAGGGAATAGAGTTTTCAACATCGATTTTGGGGCAAGGTCTTTCTCCAGGAGTAAGGTTCATCGCGTTCAGTAGGCTCACTTGAGCTGGACATCTAGACACAAAAAGAAGCTTCAAAAACTCATTCGACGTTCAAAGCATGTGAAGACCAGACATTGGAATGACATGCGGCGAATCAAGTTGACTGCATTCCTGTGAGTGATCCGTTTCATCAACTTCTGCAGTCCAGTCTTACTTTCATGGGTCTTTCTGGATTGCAACGTCGCAGTGAACCTGATGCTCCACGGCCATTTGCCCGAACGGCACCAGCACGGGAGCCCTGAAAAATCTTGAAAGTCTATATGTTCAGCTGCCTCAATCTGCCCACAGAATCTTGTGCCTGGTTTCATTTGATGTAACTTGGTAATCTTAGGCGGAAGCTGCTCATCGGTCTGATGTCAAACTTTCAACATTTGTCTGAGGAACCCCAGACCTTTAATGAATTGCCCTATATCCCTCTCTGTGTGCAAACACCTACACACACAGACACACACTGTGAATCTGTTGTTTACCTGGACAATCTTGGACAAACTAGATCTTTCATTCTGTGCTGGTGATCTTTTTGGACAACGACAACTCAACGCCTTCGGCTTTTTTTGGCTCAAGCCCGAGCATCAAACGCAGTCAACTGACGGTGGTGCATCCCGTGCATCCCAACTTCTTTGGAAGGCTGAGCTTCTCGTGGAACCTGAGAGAATTGATGATTTCTGTGGATTTCTTTGCTTCAAAGTCTTCAAACTCTTCAAAGGAAATATAGGAAATGGATGGAAATGGTTTGGAGATGATTGGCGTGGTTTTCAGTATCCCATTGAGATCCCATCGGGATCGGTCGATGGAAACTCTCCCGTTTCAGCCCTTGACCAGATGGATATTGACCTCCTGAACCCTGATGCTCGCGAGGTGATGCAGCAGTAGATTGATATGTGGCGTGTATGGTGCAGGGAAGTCAATGGCAATTGCAAACTCAATGGAAACTGTATGGAAACTCAATGGAAACCCAACTTAGCTACTCTTTTGCTTACTGTAGATTTGCACACACACACACACCGCAGAAAGTACCAGATTCCTGGCACTTGAGAACCAGCTCAAAAACATGCTGCAAGAATTTGGTACAGTCTGCCCTCTCTTTCAACAAGGCAACTTGCCTGTTCTCTTAAATGCCCTCAACTGGTTCCGCATGACATGTACCTGTCGGCACAGACTGAACGTATCACCAACGTTTGGAAGCTGAAGCTGCAGGAGAAGTGCAAGCACAAGTTGAAGCGCATGATCCAATCGCCAAACAGCTCCTTCAGACGCAGTTTGGAGCCGTGTATATATATATATATATACATTATTGCGATGTGGAACAACATGTCTCCTACGCCCAAGACGAGTGGACATCAAGACGGCAATCAATTCGACCACAAAGACAACGATGTAGACATATGCAGAAATTATATATATATATATATATGAAACTATATGAAATTACAGTATGTGTTGACTCAGCCATACGAATCCCAATTAGTTCATCTGACATAGCCGAGGCTTCTTCATGGACGTGAAGCAGCTTGGATGACATTGGCAAGTATTCGCCACTAACATTGGGTATGTGGCAGGTGGTACCTATAGTGATGTTTCCCGATGCGTACATTTTAGCAAGATGTTTCAAGTCAAAAGTGACATGCCTTGGAGATTTGGAAGTTCAAAAGTGACATCCACCCCAGGGCCCCATGCTGGATTCCGCTGGTCACATTCTGCAGGATTTGGGTGTGCCCAGGTGCCCAGGCTGTTTGCAAATTACGACCGTCTTCAGCCACGCCCAGACTGTCGTGCTGTGTGGGAGACTTGCCAAATCTAAAGCCAGCAATGGATCTGATGGACAGTAGGTTAGGAATCTCAATATTTGAAACTGGGATCCTCTGTGATTGGAAGGAAAGATGCCCCTGTATTCTACAGCGCAAATTCCTTGTGGTTTCAAGAGCAGAGGTGAGCTGGAAGGGGCGGATGTCACTCGTGACATTGATACTGCAAACACATCGTGCTTTTTGAGAGACCATATCCAGGATATCCGCATGTGTCTCATATTGCTTTTGCACAGATTCATATTTTTCGTCCTGGGCCGCCGCAATTCGGACGCCGCTGAGGAACTGCAACGTGATGCTTTGCCAACCAACAGGTGGTCTCGCGCGACTCACAGAAGGATGCTCCTTCCGTCGCAAGGCTGGTGGATCAGATTCTCAGTGGATCTCAGTGGATCTCAGTGGATTCCGTGTTGGAGTTCAAGGAACGCCTCTATACATAATAATACAATAATAATAATACAGTATATATATATACTGTATTATTATTGTATTATTATGTATCATTGCAACGCGCAAAAGCGTGCAAAGAGCGAGCACATCTCCGCAAAGGGCACCATGTATGTCATGTTGTGTCTCAAATTTGAGCTGCGCGACATTGCATGACCATGATCTTCTTGAAACGATTCAGACCAGTTCTCCAGCTATACCCGTCTGCCATAGTCACATTACTTAAAGTACATTAATTGCTTGACAGCCTGTCTGTTGCTCCCTGTGCAGGCTGATTGAGTGCCACCATCTTGAGGTAGTGAGGCAAATGCATTGAGGAACTGGTGTCTTGTAGTTGCTGTCTTTGTCGGCTGCATATGCAAAAGGTGAATGTTGCCCTGGAGGCAGACCAAGATGTCCACGAACAGGTAGGAACAAGATCATGATATATGGAGAAACATAGGAAGCTGTGATGGTGATTGCCGCGTGTTGTGTCGAAAAGCACCTTAAGCATCGCAGAACTCTCTCCCAGCGCAGCATTCTTTAAAGTTGTCATCATTCTCTATTGGTTCTTATAGTTTATCTTCCGGGCTTTTTTTCTTTGCTTGCGTTGAGTTCGTTTAGAATCACCTGGGTGAGATCATGACCCGTACACGCGTGATGTACATTGGGTTCATGCCGTGCCTCTTAGCTCGCGGAATCTGCTGACTGTCCGGTGTGGCAAACTGAGCGTTGGCATTCAAGTAGGCCTCAGTTTTGCGCCGTGGGGATCATTGCGCCATGCAGCGGCAGCATTGACCCGCAAAAGATCAGGCCCTGTGCTTGTACTGACATTGCTATCCATGCTATACACTGTGCTCGGGCAGGAAAAACGACTGCAGCTTTGCGAGGGGGAGTAGGGCTCATAACTGGCACTCGTATCGCAGGTACAAAACTCTTCTGCACTGCTTCAGCAGCACTCCTCATACACCTACTGCACAATGGTCATGAAGATCATGAAAACGATGATAATTAAGGTTATGATAACATTCCATAACATTCCTACGTACTAAATCAATCTAAATCATACTAATAGTAGTACTGTAGACAATAGTAGTATGTTAGGTTAATATCTTGATATGGTAGCTACATGATGCTACATCAGTATAGCTACTCCATGCGCAGCTAAGGCCACAGGCTTGAAGTTCAGCGAGGTGCCACCACCACCGCCAGAAGCTCCGGAGGCTGAGGCCATGCTGAATTCAGCTGAAATCCTCCAAACATCTAAAATCAATGAAAATCATCTAAAATCGCAAAAGGTTTGCTGGAGATTTTTGAAAATCAATAAATTGGTCAGAAGGATGAAGATCGATTCACAATCGTCTCAAGATCTCTCAAGACATATTGGGTACATTTAGGTATGAGATGATATTACTTGATAACAGTGAAGTATGAAACTATTGGGATACCGTGGAAAAAGTGGGCCAGTGCTGCAGTGCTGTAAAGCCGCATGCTTAAGAATCCTTAAGACATTTATTTGCAAGTTTGGATCAGACTTACCTGAAGGTCCTGCTGTAGCAAGCACATCACAATCTCTACCCACAGCGAATTTCAAGCTAGACCCAAAAAGCTGAACATTTTCTTGGGAATGTTAAGTCACAGCAAACCTTATTCAACAATCCTTGATAGTTATTGGCAATATTGGATGATAAAATCATTCCAAGGTCTGAAATGCTCTTCCCCAAAGTCGTGCTCCTCATTTTGGCTGCTCCTGGCTTCCACTGTCAGGCCATACGGAAAGGGCTTTGGCCCGAGGCGTGGCACAATCCGTCACCAGGGCAGGAGCTCAAAGCATCTCAAAGCACTCAAAAACAACAACTCATGCTGAATGCTCTGTTAACAAGAAGGAAGCATACATTGACATACCCTTTTGTAATCAAACGTGGCAAACGTGGCAATGGAAAATCCCATGAAAATCCCCTATCGGCCCCATCTGTAAATGGCGGGTTTGAATGGGAAAATCATCTGGATTTTCCATGATTTCCAGCACGGAAGAGGCGCCTGAGCCACCTCCAGCGAGGCCCTGGTGTGATGATCTCAGGGATTGGGATTCCTAGGGGTTGCCTAATGAGGTTACCCCAAAATGCATGGTTTATAGTGGAAAATCCTATGAAAATGGATGATGTAAGGGTACCACCATTTTAGGAAACCTCCAAATGGTCACATAGATTTCGTTCATCTGATCATTTTCACCTTTGACCTTTGGAGAATACGGCCACTTTTGATGATCTTTTTTGGGGTCACCAGTTTTACACAAGGCACATGGGTGTGCACGTATCTCATCATGATGCCAATTAATGCTGTAAATTTATCTGTTTTGAACGATATGAGCAGCGTTTGACTACGTAGTAGTTGTATATTTTTGAGTTCAATACATGCTTTGCCTATGCGTTGCTTGTCTTCAGATATTTTTTGAGGCATCTTGGCATGACATGTTGACACTTCTGTTCAGCCACCGCTGCACAGCGGCAGGGGGGACATCCCGGAGCTTGGGCCAAAGCCAGTTCCTCCCAAGGCAAGCTTATTTCGGGACCGGTTTTACAGAGATGAACATCCATTTACCAGCTTTTTTTTGCTGTTCCACACAAAGGTTCCAGCATTGTTGCCCTGCCCATTTGACATCATTTGTGCCATGGTCAAAAAAACGGGTTGTTCTCCCAAAAAAGGGTTTGACCATCAAGCAAATAATAAGGATTCATATACAGATTATTAGGATTCCCAATATGAGATGGATGACCACAACTCATGTACCATGTTTTGACCATGGCACACTTGACATTGATACAATCAAATAGTACTGGCGGATGGCATTCTGCTTAAATCAGAGCGACACGGTTGTGCGTTTCTTGATTTTCTTGTGCCCAAGTTTCCCAATTAAATCAGCTCTGTCAAGCTTCAATCAAGGTCGTTGAGGTTTGAGTTCTTGCTTGGTGGGAAAACCTTGACGCTTCACCGATCCTAGCCAATTGCCTCATAGACCACAAACATGTTTGGCGTGGTTTGATGTGGTTTGTATGAGGTCCAGCACATTTGTTTCTGGCTGTGTCACATGCACTCAATTGTTTGTGTTGGTTTCCATGGTTTTTGTGTGGTGTAAACGCTCTTGACTTGCTCATATTCTTAGAGGTTTCATGTCTTCCCATGCCTTTCTCATGCTTTCTCATTCAATGCATCCTTTCTACTGTTTCAATTTTTTCCAATGTTTCCAATCGTCTCGTATATTTCCTAATGTCTTGCTGGCTCCAATACCTAGCAATAGGTACCAATTGCTACAAAAAAATGGCTACCAATAGCTGCCAAGAGCTACCACACTCCAAACAATGACTAGAAACTGGTAAAATCGGAGCCTGAGATCTCCGATGTTCACCTTATTGTTTCATATTTTTTCATCAGTGTTCAGTGCTCCAGTGCTGTAGAGTGATTCCACAATGCCACTGCGATTGCCCGGCCTCAGCGCGGCATGCCGAGACCTCCACCCCCAGGCAGGGCTAAAACCAGGCTTCCTGGTTTTACGGCGAGGTGTGATGGTTCCATGGTTCCCCAAAAAGCGCCCCATGAGAGCTTAGAGTTTCTGAATGTTTCTGATCTTCAGACAAAGCCACCAAGAATGAGTGAGAAAAAAATGTCATGTTCTCACATCTCACCCTCATGTTGTCACTGCTGGATTGGACACGTATTGGATAGTATCGAGGTGACTTCGTGGCAATATCGACCCTCAGAACAAAGCTACATCCTGCTTTTTACGCATTCTCTGTGTGTGCCAGTTGGTGGCTTCTCAGCATCCAATTGGCGGCCTGCCAACAAGATTCTTGAAACCGAGAGTGTAACTTGGCGGTGAGGAATTCTGCTCCCAGTCGATTGTCCAGCTTCGAAACATGGTGATTTGGGTGTTGGAAGCAAGTGAGATTCCGATTCCCCGTGTTGGCTGCAGTGATAGTGCTATACGTTTGAATTTTGATGATCGGCATTCAACAGTATGTATTGTATATGTATGAACACTTTACTGTCTGATATATCTTTACTTATACATACATATATATATATATACATTTTATTGCTCAGAATATTTGCACAATCTATATCATAGTATCTGATGGACAAGCAATGCACTTACATTGGGTGAACGAATTAGTGGCCGTTGCAAGTCTTGTGTTTCTGCTGTGACCCTTTCTGCTGCACGTTGTCTTGTCGATCGCACTATGCCTACAAGTTATGCGCATGATTACACGTTCTCACTGTCATGTGATATGCACCCATGTTCAGTTGCGCGCACTCCACAACTTGTCTTCACTTATCTTCAGTTTTTCAAGCGGACAAACTCGCTTAGCAGATCTTAGCAGTATATAAAGAATATTAAACATATATCAACGTTTTACCCTGTTGCGCCGGACAGGTTTAAGACCCGTTTTAGTAATGATCAAGATTGATCAATCTGCCGAATTCCGGCCAGCCAAGGCTGCTCCAAGCTCCAGTCGTGCGCGCCGGGCCGGCTGCCTTGGTAGCAACAAATCTATTCGTATACTCTCGGGATCTCTCGGGCTTCAAATGCGGAGCTGCAATGCCTACCAGGGCCTACCAGATTGATATAATTTGCAGAGCCTACCCAAATCTGACATTACATGATATGACATATAAATCAGACATGGCGTCCCATGCAATCTCCACGCTGAGGCACCGCAGTGGATATGAACGAGGACGTGCAGGCGCTTGTTTGAAGGGTGTGTATGTGCACTCGGAAGATGCTTGTTCAGTGCAAAACATAGGGTGAGGTACTCAGCATAAAGCCAATTACATAGTAGGGAAGCACCCTTCTCTCAGACATACCCATTTTTGTTCAGCTGACCTTTCTTTTTGATGCTGTTTGTCGCTTTCAAAACTGCCTTGGGCCAGCTGGCAATCACAAACCATGGTCATTTTGGTTTTTAATTGTGATGATGATGGAGGTACCCTCCAAATAGTGATGATATGATAGGATACATTTTTTTTTGCTACCCTCCCCAATTAAAACGGCTTTCTTAACCCAGGGTTGACATTAATTTTCACAGGTGGTCTTGGCACGAGCTCGCGGAGCACTTCTCCGACGTCCACGTGCCAAGGGCAATTGGGTGCAGGCGCGGCACGTTGCGCCGGAGCAAGCACTGCAGGTTGCATTGTATCGAGGCAGGGCAGACAAGTCTATTCTAGAAGTATCCAAAGGATTGAAGTACTGTCAGATAAGTGGATGGGCTTAGAGGCTTAGCCTGCAAATCCGAAAAAGAGCAACGTAAGTAAATGTAGTTAGCACTTTGGCCATTGACAGGATTTTTTTCCACATATTTCAGTGCCGCGATGAGTGCCATGGTTGGGTGGAAGGTGTGAGACTTGACGCGACATCTCAGCGCTTTTGCTCAAGTCCTGCCCAGAACCGGCCTTGTCATTCTGTCCTGGATCTCCGAAGTTAGGGAGGCGGAGGTCCGGACTCCTATCATGGCTTCCCTGAAGAGGTTGCCTCGGCATTGCCTGGATGCCACAGAAATATGGTTGGCAAGATGCATTGGATGATCTTTGCTGTTCACCACAGACTTTCAAGTACAATGTAGCCATCAACTCCTGCAAGAAGGCGCAGCAGTGGCAACGTGCCGTGCGCTTGCTGCTAGATCTTCAACTGTCCCGCGGACAACCAGATGTTCTCGCTTTCACTGCAGCCCTATCAGCATGTCAGGGTGTTGCAGAATGGCAGAAAGCTCTTTGGTTGTTTGCAGACTTCTCGAGCAAAAATATGCAAGGAAACCTTGTTACGTTCACCTCAGTCATCAGCGCATGCTCCTCTGCGGTTAAATGGCAAGATGCTCTACACTTGCTGAACTTTTTGGATGAGAAGGACTGCACATGTTGATACATGATGATACATGCAGCAGTCCCACGAGATTTTCCATGAGCATGCTTTTCATCCAACTCTGATCCATAGTCCATAAGTGTACAGAGTGCTGCCTATTTCCCGGAAGTTGCGCTGATACCTTCCAATTCTAATTCCTGTTCAAATTCAAACAGACTTGTGGCTTCTCACTTCTATTGTATGGCATGCCCATTGTAGAATACCATTGGCACGTTCCCAGTAAGTTTCTTCACTTATATTGCTGTGGCATGCTGTGGCAGTGGTCCAAAGTCACCAGCAACAAGTTAGGGTATTAAATGTATTAAGTCCAGGACAAGCTTTGAATACTTGATGTAAATGTAAAGGTTGTTTCTGAATTATTTGAAGCGAAGGCCACCCACATTTGATGTTTTCATTGAGTGCCACTTCAAAGTCGAACCACCTGAGGGCATGTGCCGCATGTGTTTGTAAAACTTCACACACATGATCACACATGTATATCTATAAAATAATATAGAATATTAAATATACATTATAATTACAATATAATATACATATATAATATATTACAACATGATATAATAACACACACACACGATCACACACGTATATATATATATAGTAGAATACAATAGAGTTATGGAGTTATGATGATTGCCGTAGGATGTGATCACCTACAATGCAGCCCTGGGCGCATGCAGTCGCTCGAGCCGCTGGCACCAAGCCTTGCAGCTGGTGAGGGAACTCGATGGTCTTCGAGGTGACACAGCTGCGCTGCGGATGTTTGATGTTGCTTTAAGGCTTGCTTGAAAAAAGGTCAAAGTATGATGACATATGATGAAATGTCATAAAATATGATGAAATATGATGAAATATG
>Ga0126342_10018584_pt1 | contig 11900 bp, 11 predicted proteins | sample Cyp1metagenome_FD_92528 | JGI IMG/M metagenome (GOLD analysis project Ga0126342, IMG submission 92528) | Coral microbial communities from Lord Howe Island, Old Settlement Bay, Australia - Cyphastrea 1 metagenome | ecosystem: Host-associated > Invertebrates > Cnidaria > Coral ... | reverse complement strand
TCTTACTAGTTCCTGCTGGTAGTGTGGCAAACTCGATGATAAACCTCCAATTGGGAGGGTTTGGATCCCACCCTTGGGGTAAAATTTGGGCAGGGTTTATGCTTCTTGTTTTGCCACATTGCCATACATTACCAATGAAGTGGGTTTGGGTCTCAATAACACCCACAATATTCATTACCAACAATATCCTATGGGTTTATCACCTATTGTTATTGCTGTTGATAGCTCCTTCCTAATGCGGTACACCGGGCATAAACAACGACCATTTGGGGATGATGTTTACCACCCATGACGATGGTTTTCCTCCCTCTTCCAGGAAGGAAAACGGCCAGCTGGCCCTACGGAGGCAGGAGAATTTCAAGGTAACCCCACAAACCTGGCGAAATTCCACGAAATTCCGGATAGAAATGGGATTATTCCTACATATTACTAGAATTAAAAAGAGCAGAAGTCACTTAAAGAGGCGAAGCTGTTCCGCCAACAGGATGCAGTATGACGTTCCAAACAACATAACTTTTCGTAAATCGAAGCAACGATGTTCCCTATCGCTTTGGGGCCAAAAAAAAAAACCATGGTTGATAATCTTCCCTAAAAAAAAGTGATTTGTACCGGTTGCTACTGATTGCTTTGATTTTGAGCGTTTGAAACTGCTGACGCCTCAAAATCTGCGCTGCGCAGCCGCTGGGATCAAGTTGCCTCAGTTGGCCACAGACCCTGAAGGGCCCCCGGATAGGCCCTGGCGGATTTGGATCTGGAGGGTATTGTGCTGGTACTAGTAGCGGATTGCTGATTGGGGATAGCACCACCATTCACAGCAATGATATATATTATATAAAATGGTTGATGTTGAAGTATTTTTTTGGAAGAATTCATTCAAATCCATTCAAACCCCTCATACCATTTCGATGGCGAAACCCCGCAGGAATCCATGGTCTTGACCATTCAACAAACGGGGTCGTTGTTGATTTTCCCTCCAATTCTAGGATCCAGACATGCCGGAATGCCTCAATGAAGGGAATATCTACCAGAAAATCATCATCATCATCATCATCATCATCAATATCTTTCGCGGCAAATTCCATCATATAACACTGGGGTCGCATTTGCCCCTACCTCATGTGGGGTCGCACTTGCCCCTACTCAAGGTGGAGGTAGGGGCATGTAGGGGCGAACGTGACGCTAGTAGGGACCCTAGGGTAGGGGCGAATGTGACCCGACCTCGTTTTCCGTGGCAGGCGCAATAGTTTCAGAGTCTCGAAAGGATTGTTTTCCAGCTGTGACAGTCAGCTACGACGTCTTTTCCAAGTGTTACGTTTTAACATCCATATGAAGCAACTATTTTAAAACGCTGTAGATGCTGTAGATGCTACGTGGTAACATCCATTTTAAGCAACTCCAACACGCTCTGGATCCAAAACTGCAACATCCATTTGAAGTCAGTTCCAAGACGCTCTGGGTGCTAGGTCGTAACATCCACTTGAAGTCATTTCCAAGACGGTCGGGGGTTCGCTTGGAGCGCCAGAAAGTGGATCGCTTTGAGCGCCGGAAAGTGGATCGCTTGGAATGCCGAAAAGCGTCACGCACAGACACATAGGAGATACATAGCGCTATAGCTACATATTGACACAGAGACATAGACACATAAATGGACACATTCATACGTGCCTACACGCTGAAGCACTGAAGCACGCACGTAGTGACATTGATAGATGCACGCAGGTACACTTTCCAGGCGATCCGCCTTCCGGCCCGAAATTCACCAGTAGTCCCTCCAAGTAACCAAACCCGTGTCCCAGTCCCGTGTCCCCAAGTTTAGCCCTGAAGGTCTGATTCTTTGGTTCTGATCCGCTTGTCCCCTAAACCCACCCCATGTCCCAGTCCCAGCCACCTGTCCCTGAAACCCACCCCTTGTCCCAGCCTAAACCCTAAAGATGTGATTTTGGTTCTAATCCACCATACTTGTCCCCTAAACCCACCCCATGCCCCACTCCCTTTTCCCGACTTGTCCCCTAAACCCGCCCCATGTCGCAGCCCCGTGTACCCAAAGTAAACACTAAAGATGTGGTTCTTTGGTTCTAATCCACCACGCTTGTCCCCTAAACCCGCCCCATGTCCCAGCCCCGTGGCCCCACTTGTCCCCTAAACCCGCCCCATGTCTCAGCCCCGTGTCCCCAAGTTAGGTGCTCTAAGTGATCCACTTTTTGGTGCTCTAAGTGATCCCATGGTGCTCTAAGTGACCCCATGGTGCTCTAAGTGATCTGGTGCTCGAAGTGATCCGCTTTCCATTGCTCTAAGTGATCCCCTAACCTTCCAAGACGCTCTGGGTGCTATGTTGTAACATCCGTTTCAATCAACTTGCCAGGCGCTCTGGATGCTACGTTGTAACACCCTTTCAACCAACTTCCAAGACGCTCTGGGTGCTACGTTGTATCAGCCATGTCAAGCAACTTCCAAGACGCTGTGGATGTTACGTTGTAACATCCTTTCAATCAACTTCCCAGACGCTCTGGATATCTCTGGGTGCTATGTGGTAACATCCGTTTCAATCAACTTCCAAGACGTTTTGGGTGCTACATTGTGTCAGCCACGTAAAGCAACTTCCAAGATGCTGTGGATGCTACGTCGTAACATCCGTCCCAATCAACTTACCAGACGCTCTGGATGCTACGTTGTAACACCCTTTCAATCAACTTTCCAGATGCTGTGGATGCTACGTTGTAACATCCTTTTCAATAAACTTCCCAGACGCTCTGGATATCTCTGGATGCTATGTTGTGACATCCGTTGCAATCAACTTCCAAGACGCTCTGGATATCTCTGGATGCTATGTTGTGACATCCGTTGCAATCAACTTCCCACACGCTTTGGATGCTACGTTGTAACACCCTCAAGACGCTCTGGATATCTCTGGATGCTATGTTGTGACATCCGTTGCAATCAACTTGGATGCTACGTTGTAACACCCTCTCAATCAACTTTCCAGATGCTCTGGATGCTACGTTGTAACATCCATTTCAATCAACTTCCCGGACGCTCTGGATGCTATGTTTTAACACCCTTTTCAATCATCTTTCCAGATGCTCTCGATGCTACATTGTAAATCGTTTTAACACCCTTTTCAATCAACTTCCAAGACAGTCGGGATATCTCTGTATGCTATGTTGTAACATCCATTTGGCTCAACTTCCCGGACCTTCTGGATGCTATGTTGTACAATCCATTCCGATCAACTTCCAAAACGGTCGGGATATCTCTGTATGCTATGTTGTAACATCCATTTGGCTCAACTTCCCGGACCTTCTGGATGCTATGTTGTACAATCCATTTCGATCAACTTCCAAGACGGTCAGGATATCTCTGTATGCTATGTTGTAACATCCATTTCTTTCAACTTCCAAGACGCTCTGGATGCTACGTTGCATCGGCCACGTGAAGCAACTTCCCAAGACGCTGTGGATGCTGGGTTTTAACATCCGTTTTAATCAACAACGCTTCCGTCCCCCAGTCCCTCCTAAATGTCCCTTGTCCCCAGGTCAAACCCTAAAAGGTTGAATGCAGGGGCGAATGTGACCCTGGGGCAGGGGCGAATGTGACCCTCGTCCCGTTCACAGCCAGCCGTTTTCCATCAGGCCATGGCGGCCAAGCCGTCGATCCACGCCTGCAGCTTTGGCAACCCACCGGATCCCGACAAGATCACCACCTACCCGGGTGTGGCCCGGCGCAACTTGGCAGCCCATGGAGATCCCAAGGGAATGGCGCCCTCTGGGATATGCTGAAATTTTGATGGGTGAAGGGTGGGAAAGTGGAATAAAGTGAACATGTTTTGAAGTTTTGGGTGCATGGTGAAATTCAATGCTCGGATGGATTGATTTTTTTTGGGGGAGTGTGCGTTTCCTTTATCTGTGCGGGGCCGTTGAGGATACCTGCCGCATGAAGCTTTGACCATCTACAGGGAGAAGATCTATGCAGAACGAAAGGCTCAAGTTGCATTTGGTCGTAGATTGTACCTCCATATAATTCAATAATATATGTTGGCCATTGTTAGCCTGTTGGGGATATCATGGGATATCTTGATTCTGCGGACATGATCGCCTTGATCGTGTTTAGGGTCGTGGGTCGTGTTTGCTGAGAACTGTTGATGCTGCACTGAGTTGGAATCTCTGGCATCCCAATCTTTTTACAAACCACTGAGGGTCCCAAATCAGCGACGTGTCAGGCATATCAAACTCCGTCAGGTGAAAGGTGGTTCAAGGACTGGATAGTGTTGTTGGAGGACCAGGATTCATCCATCTTCATCCCAGTGAACCTAAGATGGATATTTTTTGGTGCGACAAAGTCAAAAGTGGCAAATTTTGCGCAGATCTTCACATCACATCTTGACTTCAATCATTTCAAACTGTATGTATGATTATGTATTTGTATGTTTTTTTTCGGGGATGTGTTGCCTGCAAAGTTCAAAGGGTTGTGTCCCTGCACACAGCCAAGTGCAGCATAGTCCAGCCATCCTGGCTGTACCTTTGGTCCTATGGTGCAGGAGCACAAGCGCAAGCAGAAAGAGATGGAAAAACTCGAGAAACAAATCAAAGACTTCAGGGAATCCCGAAGGCAGTGGGACCAAGGAGAAATGGAAGGTCTAGATATGTCTAGATATGTCTAAATCATTAATTTTTGTGGCATCTTGGGCAACATGGCTTTACATGGAGGTTTCCTAAAATGGGGGTGCCGGAAATCATCCAAAGTTAGATCCGTTGAGTATTGAAACCTGTGATAGCCTATGTTTTTTCCTATGGCCCACTGCTGGTGAGTTAACGCGTCCATCACTGCCACCAGTTTGCAACACTCATCTCTTGGCGAGGATATTTGACTGACTTGTCCTCCAGTCAGTGGAAAGTAATGTCCCGCAAAGCAAGCTTTCCATCAGTTTCATACTGCCTGGGCCTGCACCGCCTTTGATTTTCAAGGTAATCAAGGTAATAGTTCCTAAAAGTTCCAGCTGTGGCTAAGTTTCTTGCCATCCAGTTGGATCGTTTATCATGTTTAACAATGTTTGATACCAAAAAGTTACCCATTTTATTCCATTGTGTGGATTTTGGTGGTCCAATAGATTTTCATGCCCATCTCATCCAGCCAAAACTGGGCATCGGCAGGGAGTTCGCCCGAAGTTTATCCTTGCCGACCATCACAGCATCCTGAGCGCGGCAACGCGCCCGCGCCCGCAGTTGCTCAGCCTCGGCCCAAGGGGTTGGACCACAGATCCACGGTGTCACTGGGCATCTGGTGATGTGATCCTTAGGATTCCTTGAAACTTTTGGACGATCCTTCGCCCAAGGCAGGGAGGATCTTCCAATTCTTTTTGGGGCGCTGTGACAAGTCCAAAAACCCGAAGGGTTTGGGGTGCTAACAGCCAGATATGAGGCCCGACGCAACATGCTTGGGTCGATGGGAAAAAGTTGCAGACCGAGCGGGCAGGTGGGGTGTTGTTCTGGGATGGCACATCAGAGAGAAGAATGGCATAAGCGTCAATAAAAAATCCATGGGGATCTGCTGTATGGCAGGACATCAACAATATCAGATCCGCATAAATCATTATAAATCACGCGCATGTAATTATACAGAGTCTATATGTATATGTATATGTGTATATGATGTGTATATGTGTACATGTGTATATGATGCGTATATGTATGTATATGTGTACATGTATATGTATATATGTATATATGCATATGTGTGCATGTATATTTTTGTATATATATATGTGTGTGTGTGTTTATTGGCCGCAGCTCACACTACGTTATTCCATGTGGAAAAATGTGTGTTTATGTATATATATATATATATATGCATGTGTATGTGTATATATATATACATGTGTATGTGTATGTATATAATATATAAATACATATGTACATATGTATATATATATATATATATTCACACATATATATACATATACATACATATATATATATATACATATGTGAATATATATATATATGTACATATATATATATACATGTGTGCTTGTTATATGTATATGTGTATATGGATATATATATATATATGTGTGTGTTTGTGTATATATGTTTTTAAATATGTATATATATATATATGTATGTATATATATATATATACATGTATGTGTATTTGTGTATATGTGTATATGTAAATATTGATTTACCGACCTATGTGCTTATTTATTTATGTATTCATTTACGTATGTATTGATTTGTTTATATACCAACATCTACCAAGACAATTGACATACTATCCAGACATTTATCATCATTCATTCCAGCTTTGGTTTCTAGAAATACCTCGGTCGCAGGTCGAAAGGCCTTCCAAACTTCCTCGATTGGATGATGTGCCTGGCTGAGGGGATATGGCTTTCCAAAATTGAGGATACATTGGGTACCGAAAAATGGAACTTTCAATAGGGAACTGATGGTGAAACATGATCAATCATGATTGTGGGGGTGTAGTTATTTTTTTGACGCACCCAAGATTCAAGGTGCCATGTGCATTCATGTGTTTCGGACCATTGGGAACCAGCAAATGATCTTTTATGTGTTCAATTTCTAGTTTGAATTCACTAAGGCTAGTGACAAATCGGAGAAGCCGCAGGCAGTGACGCCGTTGGATGCCAACGAGGGGTTCAGAAGTACAGAGTTGAGAAATGGTTTGGAGTGGTTTCAAACATCAGTAGCGTTTTTTGCCGATTTGAGTTTTGGTTTCACATCAGGATTATCAGGCAAAAACATCTATGAGATCTATGAGTCTATGAGGTTGCACCCTAGCCCAATCAGTCACAGTACTATCAAGTTTCAACCGACAAGGAACAAGGACAAGAAGGAAAGGGCTGCAACAAAGGCAAGCAGAAATTGGTGTGCGGCCCAGCCGCGTGTTCGGATTTGCTCAGATATGTCTGGCAGGTTGTTTCCAAGCCTTTTAGCATATCCGAGAGATGATTATCAAAGCATCAACATATCTCGTTGTTGAATTGACAAATCATGACAAATCTATTTTTTGCATGAGCTAGCCAGCAATCTCGGATCTTGAAAGAATGAGGAGTGGTGTCGCGGCAAACGGTGACAGATCATCGTTCAGTATGAGATTGAACTCATTATACTTGGTCCTGGGAAACCTATCAGGTGAGCGAAGCCCAACGAGTATACCTGGCAGTCACCTCAGCTATGGTGATGAATTAATGTGGCAAACCCAATAATAACCTCCATTGGGGATGGTTCGTTGGGTTCACCACATTACGTTGATTGGGAAGGTATGTTTGTTGCTGTTTTGGAAGGGGCGCTTGACTTCAAGGTTCCAAGCAGGTCATGAGTAGACTGAGTAATCCTCTCCCCCTAATACTAAACCCCGGCCCCCCCAAATAATAAACACCTCAGGTAGTTTGTATTATTAGGGTGTATTTATTATTGATGGTGTTCCCCCTAATACTAAATTTAAATCCCTAATATTACAAAAACTATGTTGTTCTATTGCAAAATCGATTAGATGTCCTTTAATCTAATTAAAATACATTAAAATATTGCCAAAAATTGGATTTCGAAGCTTTCCCCTAATGTTAAAATAAAAGCCTTAATAAAAGTACTTTTTTTTCGACCTTAAAGGACGGACCCTAATAAAAAACACCCCGGGGTTGACTAGTTTTTATTATTAGGGGGTGAAAACCTAACCTCAAATTTCCAAAATTGGAGACAGACCCTAGTTTTTATTATTTGGGGGGGTTTAGTAATAGGGGGAAGGGATTAGCCGGAGTAGACCGCCGTCGATGAAACGAGGAAACGGGAGATGCTCAGCGGGCACTGGACATCATGCCCAGGGCCCAGCATTTTCTTCGGCCAGGATGGCATGTTGGAAGGATGGTGGAGCTAGTCATGGAGTCAAACCACTTTGAAAGCCGCAAAGTTCCTCAGAAAGAATGAGCTGTTTTCGCTATGCCTCAACTCCGGAGCTGGTCTAAATCACTGTTTTTAAATGGTTCAAAGATAATGAGGAAGGTAGATGTGTGGCCAAATGTGCCACCGGGTTTGGGTGAGCCATATTGAAATCATTGCTATGAATTGCCAAGCATTTCCATCACAAGCACACCATATATCATCGAAGAATTTGATGAAGGAAAATCTACAGGAAACTCCTCTATGTCATGGTAAAATATTGTAAATATATTATGGTTTCGGGTAAGCATACTTCCTTGCACCCTGATGATATTGAACGGTCGGTTCTCAAATTGAGGCCTAGAAGCCAGCGGCTAAGTGGGGAACAAATTGCCCTCCTTCGACGGATCATCTCTGAAGATTGAAGTTTGGGACCTCACATCAACGTTGGGTATTCACATTAGGCAGGGTTTGGTAAATGTCCCATTTTGGGGATATCTGTCGGAGACTATATCCCCAAGATTTGGGTGATGTTCAATTAGGACATTTACCAACCCCTGTTAGGGGCCAGTTGGTTTGCTTCCAGCTGGATCACGTTCCCTACAGGTCAACACCTGGAACGCTGCATTCTTGGGGCCATGGCTCGTGGCTTGCCTTTTGCCAGGGCTTCAGAGTCATCAGCTGGGTGCACAAGGTTGTGAAATGTTGTGAGTTTCAGCTGCTGCTATAGTCATTGAAATGGCTATAGTCTATATTATATTTATATTATATATATTTTTTTTATTTATAAACCACCAATACATATAATATAGTATAATATAATATAATATAATATATAATAATATCTAATATAATATAATAAAATAATATATAATATAATATGATATAATATAATATAATATAATATATGAATATAATATCATATATACATATATACGTATATACATATACACATAGACACATATACAAATATACACATATACATATACATATAATATATATATATGTACACATTTTATTCAAAAGTTCTATGGCGAAAGTTTGTGTCACCATGATTTGTGAAAAAGTTCCTGGCCATCACAAACTTGGCATGTTTTTGAAATAGATGATTCGGTGCCGTACAACTCGGCTACAGGCAGAGACTTTGAGCCAGCTGCCGCACCAAGCAGAGCTGGCCTCAGCATGGCGTCCACCGGAAAGCTGGTGCTAATTCAATGTGCAGTGTTGCTGAATTGCTGCGAAACACACAAACATGCAGTTTTCCAAATTGTTGGTGTTGAAGATATGCCATTTTCATGTGCAGGTGTCCTTGTATGCTCATGCAGCTCAAAGTCTGGTTTGGAATGCGGTTCTGTCGAGGAGGACACTGACTCCCATGGGCGCTTGCGATCATCACAGCGGCGTCATCTTTTGGAGCTGCTTCCTTTTTCCAGGGTTCCCTTCATGAACGCCTCAACTTCCCTTTTTTTCCTGCTATGGTGTCCAAGGCTAGGAGATCCAATGCCAATCCCAACTAGGAACTTGGGCGCAGGATCCGAACCTTTGGGCGGCAGCCCGTGGAAGGCTGGGACCCAACGGCAAATGCTTGAGTGGATCCCCTGTGCCGGCGCGGCTGAGGTGATTTGGTCTTCCAAGCTGAAGGTCAGGAGGCATGGTCCTGTAGCTGTTGATATGTTGGCTGCCAACTGCAGATGGGTCAAATCGAAACACATGCAGAGGGCGCCTATATTTCTTCATTTTCTGCTGGTTCACCAGGGAGTTGCCCCCCTCCGCGAATTTCATTTGTGAATGGAAGTTCGCCCATTTATAGATCATCATCATCATCATCATCATCATCATCGATTGTCCAATATTTACAGTACCCATCAAAAGTAGGCATTACCATGCATTATCCACTATTATCCCATATGTTCCAATTGTTTCCCACCATTTCCCACCAAAAAACTCGGTATTTTCCATCCGATATGTTCCATTTTTTTCCCAGAAAGAGTTGGTGTTATCCCATCCAAATTCCCAGGCAGAGGCCATGGATGAAATCCTGGACTGCGGTGAAGACGATGCTTCGGAGGAGGAGAGCTGTTTTGAAGATCCTATGGGGCCATTGGGATTGTTGGGATGAAACACATTGATTCTTGGGATGTTTGGTGATTTTTGATGATTATTTAGGACTTTAGGATGTTTATTTGGGCTTATTTGGGATGAAACAACTTGATTCCTGGTGATATACTCTTGGTGGGATATACCATCCACCAAATTCACAGCTCGAGCCTGAAAACAGACATGTTTTTTTGGGGAAAGTAATCTTCCAACCCCCGGCTCATAGCTTGCGATTCTTGGGATGAAAAGTATTGAAAAGTGGGCATCTATATAGTGTTCCTATACCCACCCCTTCTACAGTCATTTTACTAGGGACAATGCTGGTAAACCATGGGATTCAGGGGATTTAGGGGTACCCCAACAATATGATAATTGCATTTGTGGGGGTTGTCCAAAAATTTTGGCATACCCCAAGTTATGGCGATGTTTATGGGGAACATGAATGAAAATGATGATGACGTTTTATATCTCATTGGTGCACCCTTTTTTCAGACAAACCCAAGCGGAGTGGAAGCTTACCTGCCTGGCAAAACATGTGTCATCGTTTTGCAAGGATGCTGCAGTGCAAGAAAGCAACGAGCTGCCAGCTGTGTTTGGCTCTTGGAGTCAATGCAGTGATTCTGAGGAAGCTTGAAGACTAGGTCGGAAGATCTGGATTGCGAGAAAAGTGTGCCACAATAATGAGAGGATGGCATGACATGGTGAGGAACTTTATTATCTTTATTGCATAAATGGATTATTATCATTATTCATATTATTACTAGTACTAGTCTTACGACTACCACTACCACTACCACTACTACTGCTGCTGCTGCTACTACTCCTACCACCACTACGACTACGACTACTCCTACCACAACTACGACTACGATTACGACTACCACTGCCACTACCCCTACCACTACCACTACCACTACTACTACCACTACTACGACTACTACTACTACGACGACGACTACTACTACGACTACTACGACTACTACGACTACTACGACTACTACGACTACTACGACTACTACGACTACTACGACTACGACGACGACGACTACTACTACTACTACCTCCTCTACTACTACTACTGCTACCACTACTACCGCTACTACTGCTACTACTACTACTACTACTAGTACTACTAGTACTACTAGTACTACTAGTACTACTACTACTACTACCACTACTACTACTACTACCACTACTACCACTACTACCACTACTACCACTACTACTACTACTACTACGACTACGACGACTACTACTACTACCACTACCACTACCACTACCACTACTACTACTACTACGACTACTACTACGACTACTACTACGACTACTACTACCACTACTACTACGACTACGACTACGACTACTACTACTACTACGACGACTACGACTACTACGACTACGACTACGACTACTACTACTGCTACTACTACTACTACTGCTACTACTACTACTACTACTACTACTACTTACTAACTACTAACTACTAACTACTAACTACTAACTACTAACAACTACTACTACTACTACTACTAGTACTACTAGTACTACTACTACTACTACTACTACTACTCCTACTCCTACTACTACTACTACTACTCCTACTCCTACTGCTACTACTACTACTACTACTAACTACTAACTACTAACTACTAACTACTAACTACTAACTACTAACTACTAACTACTAACTACTAACACTAACTACTAACTACTAACTACTAACTACTAACTACTAACTACTACTACTACTACTACTACTCCTACTCCTACTCCTACTCCTACTCCTACTCCTACTCCTACTACTACTACCACTACCTACTACCTACTACCTACTACCTACTACCTACTACCTACTACCTACTACCTACTACCTACTACCTACTACCTACTACCTACTACCTACTACCT
>Ga0126342_10018583_pt1 | contig 11900 bp, 11 predicted proteins | sample Cyp1metagenome_FD_92528 | JGI IMG/M metagenome (GOLD analysis project Ga0126342, IMG submission 92528) | Coral microbial communities from Lord Howe Island, Old Settlement Bay, Australia - Cyphastrea 1 metagenome | ecosystem: Host-associated > Invertebrates > Cnidaria > Coral ... | reverse complement strand
GTTGATGTTGGTTGATGTTGGTTGATGTTGGTTGATGTTGGTTGATGTTGGTTGATGTTGGCTGATGTTGGTTGATGTTGGCTGATGTTGGTTGATGTTGGTTGATGTTGGTTGATGTTGGTTTCAACCCAGATCATCATCCAACAGCCCTGCGCCGAGTCCCACTTTCCCATCCCGCCGCCGCACGTGCGGCCGAGCATCGCCTTCGGAGGGCAGCGGAGTGAGGACGTTTTTGGGGCTGTAAATCGTGTAGCGTAGCCCCGCAGTGATGGTTGAGTTATTTGGGGTAGATAATGATAAATATCCACAAGTAGCTTATTTCAGGTCAGTGAATGCTCATATTTCTTCCGACAAGGCACGTAACTCGCACTGCCCAAAATTGTGGTGGTTGGTACAACGGCCACAGTTTAAGATAGTTATGGAAAAGCTCATTCAGTTCGATCAGTTTCTTGTGAAAAATGGTGATTTCGAAATTAGCAAACGCTCTGAGTCAGTACCAGAGGCAAACCCTGGCCAACCTTAGCCTTCGATGGGTAGATGATGGGCCGATGGGGAAGCATCGGTAGTAGAACAGCCTCAGATGGACTAGATTGGATGGACCGAAGATTTGGGGAGTAAAACAGATTTTCCAGAGTCTCCACAAAGAAAGACAAAGGCACGATTTTTTTGACTGCTGCAAAAGGAGATGTTGATATATGTTGATAAAGGATATAGGCTGGAGGCCTGTTTCATCCAACTGTTTGGGCAGCCAAGCTTTCAAGTTTGGCAGTGCCTCTAGTTGGGTTCGAGGTGTATTGACTGGAGGGCTGATGCGAAGCTTCCCGACAATTCTCATGATGTGTGCTGCCTGTCTTGAGCTGTTTAGTATTGTTTAGTTCAGTTGAGGACTTGGGATGACACCATCTGAATGGTGGTTTGGAACATGAATTTTATTTTTCCATTCAGTTGGGAATGTCATCATCCCAACTGACTCATATTTTTCAGAGGGGTAGGGCTCAACCACCAACCAGCCGAACCAGCCATAAATAGATATAAATGGATCATTTAGACATGGACAGTGGGAATATTAATGGGACAATTAATGGGACTATGGTTATAATTATTAATGGGATGACACCATAATCTATGGTGAATTTGGCAATTGTTCACTTCATCCATAGATTATGTTGATCGGATTGCACCACGGCCAGCGTTTGGTTCCAACAGCTCAATGGTGCGACATGAACCCGGAACCCCAGTGAAGAGATTGCAGGAATTGTGTGGCCTTGCCATCCTTGAAACATGACATAGCCGAGAGTTGCATTCTTGATTTGAGACAATGTGTATTACTTCTTTGGCAGAGGTAAACTAGATCTTCACATCCACAGAGTCACAAGCAAAGACCATGCCACAGACACTGGACATGAGACAGGCCACCAAAGGATTTGCCACATCTTCACACACTGAAATCGCATGACATGCTTAGAAAACGGCGAGAACGCTGATGTCGCAAGAAGACGGGACTGTGCAAAATGCGGTTTGGGTGGGTCGGCAAGTGAATTGAGACTTGGGATACAAACATGGCATACTTATCTGATTGGTGGTTTGGAACCATGGAATTTTATGACTTTCGCATCATATTGGGAAATGTCATCATCCCAACTGACTTTCACTAACTCATATTTTTCAGAGGGGTAGGCTCAACCACCAACCATAGAATTAGTTATTAACACACCATAAACCATGGATATTCTATGGCGATGTTAAATTACCAATATATTCTATTATAGGCTCGACCACCAACCACGTGAATGGCATACTTACGGCTGGGCTGCGAAAGTCATGTCCTGGGAGAGTTTTCGTAGGATCCGATCATCCCAGCATGACAGCGCACGCCGGTGCTCCAAGCGCCGGTGGAGGTTTTTATGACTTAGATTTTGGTCCCCAAAATGTATCTGGGATGAAAAAGGTGCCCTACCCTGTTGAAGAGGGAAAAGTATGACACACACACAAAACTGGATGTTAGGTGTACCCCATTTGTGGACACACCCACTTTTCCTGACATATTTAGCATAGAACCATGGAATTCCCCTAGATTTTCTGGGGCCCATTGATGGTCAACCATTGGAGTTGGAGATCTTTCCCATGTTTTCACTAGTTTTGATCCACATTGTTTCCACATTTGGAGATCCCAACTCCACATGACTTTTCCCAGAAAATCTTCCCGGTTTTTGGTTTTTGTCATTTTTTCGGTGTTACACCTTCCACATTGTTCCGGCATGTACACCTTCCATTTCAGGACCAAAGTGCCGTCCCTTGATTTGGTGGAGGTCAACGGGACGTCGACGACCTGACCTTTTGCGACGTGGGGCGATGTTTTTCGCAGCTTGAGTTTTTTTGAACACTAAAGCAAGTAACATAGATAACTTCTGACAACACTAAAGTCACTAAAGAGATAAACGTAGATAACTTCTGACTAATGTTATGACCAGTTATGACATATTTGACATGTCAATGACCCGGAAACTTTGGTATCGTACCTCCAGCCGACCAGGCGCGGGTGCACCTGGCGGCGGCGCAGTACCACAACAGCTTGGCCAACGGCAAGCGCGAACGCCATGGGGGAAGCGACACATCTTGGGGATTTTCCCACATTTTCCCATGATTCCCCATTATTTCTAGGGGATTTTCCATAGAGGATACCCTCTGGTAATTTAACGTAACTATGGAAAATGACCATAGAAATAGTGGATTTTCCCATGAAAAATGGTGGATCTTTCCATAGTTATGTTAGTTTACCAGATGGTACAACAAAAGGTTACAACCTGGCACTGGCAATGGGAAATCAGGGAAATAAATGGAAATAATTCATTCATTGCGTGAATGGATGACATGTTACAGCAAAACTCAACCAGCAAAACACCCATTGATATGTCATTGATAAGCGTTGATCAGTTCGAGAATATTAGTGGGTATAATTAATACCCAGGTATAATCCCATATTCCATAATAGAGGATATTCTCCCACTAGTAATCTGGTTGGTGGTTTGGAACATTTTTTATTTTCCATCATATATGGGATGTCATCCTTCCCATTGACGAACTCCATCATTTTTCAAGATGCTTATTGCACCACCAACCAGGTAACAGCATATCATTATGGAAATTTTTTCCACATTTTCCCATGATTCCCCATTATTTCTAGGGGATTTTCCATAGAGGATACCCTCTGGTAAACCAACATAACTATGGAAAATCACCATGTTTAATGGGAAAACTCACTATTTCTATGGCCATTTTCAATAGCTACGTTAAATTACCAGAGGGTAGATAAACTATAGATAACCATAGAATACCATGATATTCTGAACTTCCTTTGCCATTTTCCATAGCTATGTTAGTCATTACCAGAGGATACTCATCGCTGACCCAACACCCAGGGCTCCCAGGGCTCCCAGGGCTCCCAGGGCGATGCCTGAGGTTGGTGCCAAGGCCTCCCAGTGCGCCGCGCTCCCGACCGGTTGGGCGGCCAAAAGGAATGCCGAGCCAGCGGGCGAAAGATGACGTCATCATTTTTTGACAAAACATTAACATAGGTATTGTACGCATCTCTCTATAGACTCTATATATATATATATATTATACACATAATATAATGATATATATATATATATATTGTATATATGTATACATATATAACGATAGATCAGATTATATATATATAATATTTAAGATAGAACCATGTGTATAATACCAAACAAGATCCAAGATATTGCTTGGTTTATTGTATTATCATTCGTATCATACATATCTGTAATTATGGTTTATTAAATGGATATCATAGATGAGAACAAGTTATGGTTTTTCACTTAAGGTTTGCATCTCCCATTTTTTCAACCATGTTTTATTAATATCTAACCTATCATAACCACAATTGGCGTTTGATACTTATGATGTAAATGATCACAAACATCAACATTATGGACACACACACATATATATATGTCTAAGTATAAGCCATTGCATTTGTGGTATCACACTCATAATTCACAAGCCTAAATGACAATCATCATCATCAGCAGCTGTGACACTATATACATATATATATATATATATACATAATTATATATATATACATAATTATATATATATATACATAATTATATATATATACATAATTATATATATATATATATATATACATAATTATATATATTTATATACATAATTATATATATATACACATATATATATATATATATATATCTCCCATACACATCTTTAGGGCTTCAAAAGTGGGCTGGGATTGCTGAGGCCAGCGCCGGAGCGCGGCCTGGAGCCGGAGTCGTGGACAGCCCAAATGTAGGGGACTTACGAATGATGGTGAATCATGGGAAAAACATGGGAACATGATGGGAACTCATCTCTGGTAATGACTAACAGTTTGCGAACTTGAAGCCATGGCCCATTTAGTTCGAAAAGATTGACCGAACTTAGATGTTTTAGTGATTTCAATAGCAAACTCTCACAAATTACCAGAGGGTACCAACCAGTATTCAGACATGTGATAGGATACAGTAAGATTAACAGAAATTTCCCTCTGGTAAACTAACATAACTATGAAAATTAACCATTGTTAATGGGAGAATCCACTATAAATGGCTATGTTCAATAGCTATGTTAGTTTACCAGAGGGTAAGACATTCTATTTGACTCATCGATTTCTATGAAGCATCTCCAAGGCTCGGCCATGGTCCGCCCAGTCGGTGTTCCTTGGACGGTTTAAAAACGGAGGTCAAACTCTGAGATTCCGTGGCCCCGAGGTGAACTGTGGTGAACTGACTTGGGTTTTATGATGGGTTTATGATGGTTTTTATGTGCCATGATGTAACTACATAATATGATCTAAAACCAATAGATGTCATGTTATGTTTAGATCATAGAACCCATATTTAATGTTTATGGTAATTGTGAAACTGACATTTTATAAACAACATAAAATTAAAATGATATAACATGTATTCATGGCTTTACCTTGCCGCGAGTACCGGTCGGACCGGCGGCCAACTCGCCACGTCCGAGTTCTCGGGCGTCGGCGGTTGTGAATTTTCACCAAGGGTTTGGCCGCTATCGGCGATCCAAATATGAGATATAGTAGTGATATACCATTTATGTACCATACCATTTATATATACCATTTATATATACCATTTGTATATACCATTTATATATACCATTTGTATATACCATTTATATATACCATTTGTATATACCATTTATATATAGCACTTATATACCATTTATATATAGCACTTATATACCATTTATATATACCATTTGTATGAACTCATTTAAGCAAATGGACATGTCCAGGTATGGGGAAGATCTAAGCCCTAAGCCCCAAGGGTTCCTTTAGTTCTTGACATGTTGCTCCAGCAGAACTTGATCCCACTCCACGGCACCGGCCCATCATTGATGGATACACATCCCAATAAAAGCCATATTATATGTCCATGCTAATCCATGCGATCCAAATATGAGAAAAAGTGGGTTTTATTGGGATGTCTATCCATAGAAAAATCACTAAGATATAGGACATCCATGCTAATCACTGGTTATATCGCATATCAAGTGCATCTCATCTCCGTATGAATGGTACAAGTATTTTAGGGTCCCAAAATTTTCGACATCGCGAAGTTGACGAAGAGTTCACTAGCTTAATTATTGAGTTTATGCTAGATATATGTAATTTTTGATGGGCTTTATAAACAAACCAACATCACGTTCGGGGGCTCCACCTTGAATTCATGGCATTAATGGAGGCAAGGGCGCACAATGGGATATATATATATACACATATGGTATGATTCATGGGAAATATTGGGAAACCGCCTTTAGTTACATGACACCAATGGATTCTAAATGGTATCTAAATTGTATAGACTTTATATCCATTTATATCCACTTATATACCATTTGAAACTGGTTGGAGGCGGTGAAACCATTCCCATAAACTAATGGTCATTTTTTTGGTGGGGAGAACCACTCCAAACAGGTTCATTTATATATGTACAACACTCCAAACAGTACCATAATTAATGGCATAAGTGGCATATTTTTTTTGAACAAAAATGGATATCAACTTTATAGCTAACATCCATTCACACAATGTGATATTCTTGGATCTCAATGGTGTATTCCATGACACAAGGGTGATACCATGACATTCTCCATTGATAGTGGAAGATTATATATAGAGTTTCCACTGAAAATTGCTAAAATGTTCAGGGTCGAACTGTGAATTTCTCCATTCAATCATTGAAATTTCTAGATCTTTCAAAGTTCCACTTCCTCTGGTACCATAAATTCCTCTTATATAGATATTCTCCATGGATTTCTCACAAGTTCCATAGGATTTCCATAGGATTTCCAGGCACAGCTGCCCTCCCAACAGCGGCAGCGCGCTGCGCCGTGCAGAGCTATTGGAGGCGCAGCGCATGGACAGCGCCACGGATGCATTGGCAGGCGGCTGTGTGACGCTTGGGATGGCGCTGGGGCGCTTGGGGATGGTTGGGGATGGGTGGGGATGGATGGAAAATTGATGTTTTTTTTTTCGGTAAAATGAGTTGAAGATGTGGAATTGACTGATGGACAACTTTGGATGGTGTGAAAAATTGATGTTTATTGCAGTTTGGGATGAAATTGGAAGCTTCTATCATGGTTCGGACACACGATTTATTTCGAAATTTATCTCAGGGATGCAATGGTGGGGATCTCGTGGGCAAGTAGACAGTGGACCGTTTACCGCTTAGACATGTTCTTATGAATATATGGCAGATACACCACGACACCTTCTGTGTTTAGAGAGTTGCCCAGGTCGGGGAGGTCAATGGCAACATCGGCAACATTGCTAGGTCTATGTCAGACTCAGATTGCTCATAGATTGCTCATAGATTGCTCATAGATTGCTCATAGATTGCTCATAGATTGCTCAAAAATCCCCCCAAATCCCCAAAAAGTCCCCAAAATCCCCAAAAATCCCCCCAAAAATTCCCCAAAATTCCCCAAAACCCCCAGAAACACGTGGCGACTCTGCTGGACCTTTGTGGCTCGAGTCGCTGTTCAGATCGAAATCGATGATGCCCAGGAGGCGGCAACCATTGGTACGAAGAATCACTGATTTTGGTGTCTGAAAATAGGGTACCCGGCCTGGTAATTTAACCACTATAAAACCATAGGAAAATGGTGATTTTATGGTGGTTTAATGGTGATCAAATGGGATTTACCCTCTGGTAATGACTAACATAGCCATTGAACATGGCCATTGACATAGTGGATTTTCCCATCAAAAATGGTGATTTTCCATATAGTTATGTCAGTTTACCAGAGGGTACCCAAAAAAAATCAAAATCGATCATCACGTTCTTACTGTGTCTTACTTCAACTCACGTTTTTTTGGTGCGTGCAAAACGTTTAAGACAAAGTCGCATGGATTGATCGATTTTGGCAGCACATAAACGGAGATATTACCCTATATGTGGCTAGGTTCTTAGTATCGTCCCCAGTTCTGAAATATGTAACCATCAAGCCAACCAGCAGCAAAATCAGCAAACATCAGCTATATTACATATACCCTCTGGTTATTTAACATAGCCATGGAAAATGGCCCATTTATAGATGGTTTACCGTTCTTAAAAATGGTGATTTTCCATGGTTATGTTAAATAATCAGATGGTACCCATACATATCCCATTGTATTCCATCATAATCTATTTTTTTTCCCATCACATTTCAGTATACCCCTGTTGATCAATCTCCGATTTAGCTCTCATTTTCCCAGAGGTTTCTCCATTTATCATTTCCCAACTTGACATGTTTGATGACATCGGAGGGTACCTTGTTTTTGGAGCTCCATGGAATGTGAAGCCTCGCCCCAAGGGTAGCTTTGTGAACCGCCAGGGCGGACATGGTCCGATGGATCCGGAGAAGCAGCTGTCCAAAGTTTCTGGATCTCCAATTGAGGATGTCCTGTGCCAATCTTGTTTTTTATATTGGCGCAGGCTGGTTATCTGGTTATATTATGTTATATTTGATAATGGTTGATGATCCCGAAACTTGGCTAAGAGTGGTCTTTTTGAATCATAGTTGATGATGCTTGACAGACCACTTTTGGTCTTAATATATATAATATTATATATATTACATATAATTATATATATATATGAATGTTCAAGAATGGCCAATGATACTGGTTATACTAGAATGTTGAGCAGAATCACCAACACCCCATCATATAAACGCTTCCCAAATGGGCACCAAAAACGAACAGATTCAATACCTGACCAGGGTTTAGTTTTTTTTTTTTTCCAATATGCGATTGATTCTATTTAACCAGCAAACATTAGGACTTCGTCTGGTTTCATCTTCTGATTCAACCAGCACACATTAGGATTGTTGTAGTCCAGTAGCAGGTGGGATTCAACCAGCAAAATAGGCAAACATGCAGTACCCTCTGGTAATTTAACATAGCTATTGAAAATTGCCATTTATAGTGGATTACCCCCATTGGAAATGGTGATTTTCCATAGCTATGTTAGTTTACCAGAGGGTACATGTTTCCAAAAAGATATCTTTGACCAACCATTCGTCTTGGTCAACCTGGGAATCTTCTCGCGACGTGTTGAAACCGGAGATCCCAACCGCAGATCAATGGTTGTGAAGCTTCGAAAATTAGATAAACTATAGATAACCATAGAATATCATGATATTCTAAACTTCCTTTGCACCTTAGATAAAGAATAACCTAATCACATTGGTTGGGAGCTCATTTTTCCCCAACAAAAATTCCCCACTTCCAAGGTTCAGGAGCTTCTGGTGACTACCGGAGACTTTGAGCAGGTGCCAACTTAGAGAATGGGATTTAAAATATATCAATATGATCTATAATGAAATATACCAATTATTTACAATAATGTTGATATCAATATTATATTGGTTATATATATATATTAATGTATATTATATTGATAATGGTGAATGGGAAAAACAGTAGCAATAAATGAGGATTTACCATCCTGTAAACTAACAGTTCGATGTGGAAAATCCACCCTGACTGTAGATCATTTTCCAGCGGTATATGGTATTATTGTTGGAAACAGCTTAGACAATGGACGGTCAGGGGATGTTAGGTAATATGTACCCTCTGGTTATTTAACATAGCCCATGGTATAGATGGCCCATTTATAGATGGTTTACCTATTAAAAATGGTGATTTTCCATGGCTATGTTAAATAACAAGATGGTAATATCCCATTATGATGTTTTGTTTGACAATGTTGTGTTGAAGTTGTGTGACACTGGTATTCTTATTGGAGAAACTAAGACCGTTAGTCTTTAATCCAACTTGTGACCATGCAAACATATACAAAACCATTTTCCCAACTATTTTCGAAGTTACGGGATGTTGACTATAAAGGCATGTCCCAATTACATCCCATTGATGGTTAATGATCCGTGATTTACCATTTGTGATGGTTCATTTCCCACAGATGCCATGCTCTGGGGATTGTTTTCGGGATTGGATGGGCGGCCAGGAGTGTTTCATGCGGTCGAAGATCCATATCTGCAGTTGGATGATTGTATCCTATGCCAATGGAGACTTCAATGCATTTTCAGAGATCTACAGAAAAATGTGTATGTTATATATATATATATATACTGTGGTTAAAACAATCATAAACCAGCCCATTTTTGATGGTTTATAGAGGTTATACCATCTATTTATAGTGATTTGGGGGATCGTTTATTATTGTTTCAACCACATTGCTGTATTGGAAATATCACCATGATGTGAATGGATTTCCAATATGGGATGACCATAAAACATACAGTGACCGAATGGGCCCTTGTTTGCGCAGCGCAAGCAGCAACCGAATGTAGCATCCTTACTGCCTCTTAGCCTCTCGTAATATCTTTTCTTTTTTTTTTCGCAATATGGTATTTCGGTATTTCTATTCTCTCTATGCTGGTTATTGATGTCATTACCCTCTGGTAAACTAACATAACCACTGAAAATGGCCATTTATAGTGGATTTTCCCATTAAAAAATGTGATTTTCCATTGTTATGTTAGTTCACCGGAGGGTATTTTCAGTTGAATAGTTGACCGGTCGATGACTTTCCGAACCGCTGCCAGGGCAGACGACTGGCGGAGCAAGTGCTCAGCGATGCTCGAGGCAAGGATGATGCGAAGGCCCAACTGGGAGACCTGATATGCTGAAGAAGGTTGATATATCACTTAGAAATCATGGAAAAATCATGGGAAAAGGATGGAACATCAACAGCTACCCTCTGGTAAACGTCTACATAACTATGGAAAACCACCATTTGTTTTATATTTTTCTGTGGGTAAATCAACGAACTAAATGGCCATGGCTTCAATAGCAAACTGTTAGTTTACCAGAGGGTATCACTTATCATTTTTGCATCATATACAGATATTGATATCAGTTGGTTGATACGGTTCATGAAATTTCCGGGTTTTGCAAACTGGTTATGTAACGGGTTGATACGGCTGATCATGCGTGTACAGCAACCGACGAAAAGATGCTAAGTTAGGGTGACCCCCTGCTAAGTTATTGTGGTGAATTCGACGTTTTGTATCGTTTTGGGGGTTACAGTACTCTCTCTCTCTATATATATATAGACATACAACACATATAGATTCTCTCTCTATATAGACACATACACAACATATACAGTAGATCTATTTATAAGGATATATATATATATATATATAAGTCATTCACCAATGAGATTTCAATAACCCTGCTTACGAAGTCCCCCAAAAATAGCTCCATCATCCCATGCCTGGGTTATAAGAGAGGTGATGACTTGTAGATAACTTATAACCCATTCATTAATTTAACATAGCTATGGACAATCACCATGATTAATGGGAAAATCCACTATAAATGGTCATTTTCAATAGCTATGTTAAATTACCAGAGGGTAATCCATTTTTTAATAGATTATAAGTTCTCCAGAATCTATTAGCGGTTTCTAGATTATAACTGTCCCATAAAAATCGTCCCTTCTGAATGGCTTCTCCAGAAGTTATAACCTCCTTACCATTTACATCAGTGGGGTAATCCAGGTGTTTGGCCTTTGAAATCTCGTGTTTAACGATCGGAAACCCGGCAGAGCAGCGACCCTGATATCATTTCAAGTTCGTGAATATCACAATATTGCTTGACAGTATGATCATGTGATATTTTTATATATTTTTCCGTGCGCGTATTTGCAGTGTTACCAACTGACTTTCTAAGTTTAGTCAACTGGAAATCTGCACATATTATCACAGATTTAACTTCAACAGCATTTGATGCCCCAATTTTGGGGCACTGTTTTGATCTAAGATCTTTGGATGTCCTCGTCTCGATCTCCAAAGAACTCCACCAAACCGATCACTATCAGTGATCAGATCAACACCAAACCGGTTTTAACATAAGTTTTAACGCCTCAACACTGTTTTTTTTTGTTGGATAATTACCATATCTCTGTGGGTTCGTTTGTTGTTCGTTTCCAAACTTTACCGAGTTCGCCGCAGAGGTCGTAGTGGATGCGTCCGGGGGCCTAAAGATCGCGTGAGTTTGATGAATCTAAGTTGATGTTGAACCCAATATGTATTTGTTTAAGTATCAATATCAAGAAACCAATTCTTCATGAATCTGATGCATGTGTTTGTTCTATTAAGGTATATATATATACGTATATACATATATATATATATATATATACTGTGGTTGACAAAATGTCCAGCCCCACTGGCAGCTTCCTCTCAACACAGCGACCTTTTCCTCGATCGCAAAGGCTCCAAGGTTTTGTGACACCCAAGCCAGGCAATGGCTTTCGGATTTCCAG
>Ga0126342_10018582_pt1 | contig 11901 bp, 9 predicted proteins | sample Cyp1metagenome_FD_92528 | JGI IMG/M metagenome (GOLD analysis project Ga0126342, IMG submission 92528) | Coral microbial communities from Lord Howe Island, Old Settlement Bay, Australia - Cyphastrea 1 metagenome | ecosystem: Host-associated > Invertebrates > Cnidaria > Coral ... | reverse complement strand
TATGTAATGTATGTAATGTATGTAATGTATGTAATGTATGTAATGTATGTAATGTATGTAATGTATGTATGTATGTATGTATGTATGTATGTATGTATGTATGTAATGTATGTAATGTATGTATGTATGTATGTATGTATGTACGTACGTACGTACGTACGTAGGTAGGTAGGTAGGTATGTAGGTATGTATGTATGTATGTATTTATGTATGTGTGTGTGATTATTTACATATTTACACACATATATATATTTATATATTTACATATTAAATTAACAAACATATAATTATATATATATATACATGCATATTATTGTTTCTATATGTATATATATATATGTGTATATATATATATGTATATAAATGTGTGTGTGGACATGTCCATTCACATTGACATAGATGGGTCATGATGGATCTTTCGGGTTACGGTTCAAAGTTTACCACGCATCTGTAGGTTAACGCTATAGAAGACCAAGTTTCAACGTCTCATTGGGAAGCGGATCATTGGTTCAAGCAAGATCACTGACTTGGATCATCATCGAGCAGTGCTACAGTGGTTTAACGATGGGTAAACCTGAGAAGGACTTTACCAGAATGGTGGTCAGGGAAACTACCCCAAGATCATCTCATTTCGGAGAAGACGACTTCCATGGGGCAAACATGATGCCACCACGAAGTGCAGGTACTGGCAGGACCGTGAGGAAAAAACAATGGATCTTCTGAGGAAATGTTCGGCCTTCGAAAGGGTAACCATAGAAGTAATCATGAGTGGACATGAACCCGGGGCCTAAATATGCCTAAATCACCAGTTACGCTCTGGTCATCAAACATGGCTAGCTGGAAAACTTTTCATTTATAGACTTATAGATGACTTTTCCTTTTTGGTTTTGGACAAAAAAAATCTGGGGGACTTCCCAGCCATTGGAACCATGTCTGATTACCGTTTGGAAAAACCATTGGTTGAAACCATTGCTGTCCTCCAAGGTTGGCTGGTCTTGTGCATCCTCATGGTCGCCATAATGCCCTGCAGAGCCTTTGTCGTCTGATTCGGGGCCCGTCGAAGGGCTAAGGGTTGGTAACCTTGGTTATAACGTGTTATAAGCCTATAGTATCTTTTAGTTTTAAGCCATTTATATGTGGGATAATGCACTTAATGGACTGAAAAAAAAACAGAGGATTCAAAGGACTTGTTTAATGATGGCAATGCAATCTGCCAGTGGAAAGTCTGTGAATATCATTGAATATCCGCCATTGGCATCTACTTCTAGGTGATTCTGCTCGGTTTTCCCATCAGAGAAAGGGATCAAGGGATTTCCGAGCCAGCACTTGGTACCCAAAGTACTCTATGGTAATTTCACATAGCTATTGAAAATTATCAGGTTTAACAGGTGAATCATTTATAATTGGGCCACGTTCAATAGCTATGTTCCAATTACCAGCGGATATGCTGGCGTTAAAGTAGCCTACAGTACCGGAACTGAAGCCTTTCAGAAAGGTTGCCGGACTCTCGGAAACCCCCTTGGGCCCCTGTGATGAGTCATGAGGTTTGTGGATGCAAACATCCAAGCAGCCAAGCGACCAATAACAGACATTCCTTCCAGTTGTAACATGTTAGCTTTGTCATTTTGCAGCATTTTACACCCATTTTTTCATAGGTGAGATGGTGGCATATTGTAGCTCCATTGGCAACTGCCACAAGGCGTCCTCTGGTTGGGAGTGGCCATCGGCTTGTGGGAGGGCCCAGGTTCCCAGGTTCTTCCCACTGTGATGGATCTTAGGATCTTCAATGAATAACTGGTTGGTGGTTTGGAACATGGCTTGTATGACTCTCCATAGATTTGGAATAAACATCCCAACTGACTCATATTTTTCAGAGGGGTAGGTCAACCACCAACTAGATAAAGTTGTGACCCTCCCCGATTTTAGATGCTGATGATCGTGAGTGATAGGCATATGCGGCATATGTGCAACCCGCTAGGTCTGGTGGACCTTCCAATTGTTTCAGCCCTTGGAAGTTCTATGACATAAAGCGAACCGTCCTGTTTCACATATGCCGGTACGCCTGTGTCAAAGTGAATTGAGGCATTTGCATCGGCAAAGATTTCTGTGATGTGCTTACGTCCTGTAAAACCGAAATCTTAGAAGGCAGAGATTGGTATAGATCTTAGATGGTTTGATATGATCATATATTATCTATGATTATTTTAGGTTTACCTTCCATACCAGATATACCAAGTCAAATTTCCATATCTTGGCGTCAAGCCTTTCTACATCGGATGATTACCAGCGCCGGCACCGGGTGGTGTCCCCAAGTTGGGTATTTTTCCACCAAGGTCAGGTCGATCGTTTTCCGAAGGGAAAATTCGCAGTTTTCTACATGATGTTAGTTTACCCTGGGGTAGCTAGTTTGATGTTACCCTCTGGTTATTTAACATAGCCATGGAAAATGGCCCATTTATAGATGGTTTACCTATTAAAATTTGTGATTATCCATGGCTGTGTTCAATAACCAGATAGTATTTACAATAAACCATCGAATTCACCCAGTTGCAAACCAACTTGTTGCGAACTGCGAACGGCAATAGCTATCCTTTGTGTTTGCGGGAGCTAAGGCAGCGCTTCGGATCGTATCCATATTCCCGATTTAATGGGGAGCCAGTTAGGATCAGCTAGGGCAGCGAATTGGGTTTCCACATGATATAAATGCATATATGATAATAATGATAATATATGTATATGATATGATATGTGATATGTACATTGCATGAGATGTCTATATACATGTGTTCTTCACTGTTTGACAATTTTTGCATGCTTGATTTTGCATTTGAAGATAGGGGAGAGGTAAGAAAAAAAACATGCCATGGAAGAAATCTGGGAGGCGACTATCAATCCACTGACAATTTCAGCCGTGCTGAGGTGGATGCTTTGGCTGGCCAAAGAGGAGGCTTGTTTCGATGATGCCAGCGATGGTGAAGGCAGGGATGGGTTTTAGGAGCTAAACAGCTGAACTTTTTCGAGATCTTTCGGGTATCCTGATGGTTCAGGTGGTGTTGGGGTCAATGCATATGTTGATGTATTTTTTGGGCGGGTTGCCTGATGATCCACGAACCATGTGGGTTTTTCTTGCGCAGTTGTGTTGGAACAGGGCGCAAGCAGTTTTGGGTTATCCTCATTGTCTCAATACCCAACTTAAGCCTATAGATTGTACGTGAAGTGTTGTAATCCAAAACGGTGGCTTCGGGGATGCCAAATGACTGCCAGTGGTGGGACCGTGGGACCGTGGGACCGCATTGGCCAGTCCAATGTTCCGGAAAGGGAAACCCCTTTCCGGAAGCCACCCGCCGGTGAGATACAAAGTTTTCAGCATCTCCAACTTCGGCCTTTTCACCTACGGTGCAGCTACTGTCACCCCAGGTGGGTGTTGGGATGTGGTTGAAAGCATTGGATCGGGTTCCCAGCGGACTCTGAGGTTCCCTGTTTTCGGACATAAGAAGAAACCTCAGAAAGGATCTAACGAAACCATGATAAATTATCATAAATTATCATAAATGTCATGAATTATCATTGACATCATTGACGTTGGGATTTTCAGTTGGGAAACCCGAGGACTACCAGGCAGCATGTCCCATTTCCCAAACTTTACTGCCGCACTTCGGCACAGGCGGCTGAGCGAGGGGAAATTGTGACTCTCTGGCAGCTTGAGATGCCAACATTCGAAGGGTTTGTCAAAGAGTCAAAGAGAAATTGTCATGTATATCGATTTATGTGAAGATGGAAAATAGCCAATTCAATCCAATTCATATCCATTTATGTGAAAAAGGCATTGATTAATCATCCATGTAGATATCTTTTTGTTTGCCATTCATATTGATGTAACTGCCGTACTGCCGCCATGGCTTTCCACCGAGGTCCTCACTCCCAGAAACATGACTTCTGTGGTGGCTGGGAAACCCAAGACGTGCGGTCAAAACTATGTTACAGATGGATTATAATCCCATGTTATAGATGGGATCTATAAAAATAACTCGCACTGGGCATGTTATAGGTGGGATTTATTAAAAAAAATGGGTGACTTGCGAACTAGGGTTGTTCACCACTAAGTGGGATGGTCCTCCAAGTAGTACACTTCCTTGCGAGGTATTCTTGGGGCGCAGCCACTTACTGAACACTTGGCTCGACCAAACTTCGTCCAAATTTGCTAAAGGGATAACCTGTACGGCCATCTCTGACCGGTGAACTTTCAGATCTCAAGGTGGGAGGATTTGTAGATGCCAACGCCCTTACTGCGGGTGTAGCATCATTTGGCTAGGTAGCATGGAAAACTGCCGTTTCTTGGTTTTCCTATGGGAACTCCAGCTGAAGCCCAATTTTGTTGTTGTTCTGGAGGGTAATCCGCTGAAGTTTGCCGGCAGGTGCTCACAAGTGCCTATGCCTTTCTAGTTCCAGGTGCCTTGGTTGATGGACAGGGGGGCAAGGACGGCAAGGATCTCAATGCACCGCCAGAGAGTGCTTGAGAACTCTTGAGATGAGGAGAATAAAGTACCGCTAGGGAATGCAACGATGCAGTTTCAAGCAGGGTATCAGCTGCCAGCCTTGGTCATCTGCACATTTTTCTTCAGCTAGTCACTGGCCACTGGATGTCCAAGCCTTGAATGGTCCAAGCAACTCAGGAATTGTCACCAAGATGTTCTCAGCCAAAGCTGTGGTTGGAGCCAGTGTCGCTTTGCTGAGCAGATCGCCTTGTGGGGAGGAGAGGAATAGGACCTGAAGGATACAGGGTTCCCCCACTAAACCATGGTTTCTGGTGTGTTTGTGTGTGTGTGTTTTATTCTGAAGAGATTAGTTCAGTTGTTTGACCAGTTATAAGTCCATTCAATTTCATCTAGATACCCCGTGTGCTACAAATATATCTGCCATAAACCCTAGTTATATGAGTTCTAGCCCAACTTAACTATCATTATCTGGTTGGTGGTTTGGAACATGGCTTTTTATTTTCCATATATTGGGAATGTCATCATCCCAATTGACTTTCATATTTTTCAGAGGGGTTGGGCGAAAAACCACCAAGCAGTGATAGTTTCATGAGCTATAAATCCCAAGGGTGATCCACATGTTTGGTGCGGCCCCGGTGGCCCCAGCAATTTTTGGGTCGCCTGGAGCCTGGCAGGTGGTCCTGGACATTGAGAAGTCGACTGTGGGGTTGATCTCCTTCCTCTTCGGACCCTGCCGAAATCGTGGATAGAAGATCTACACATAAAAACGACGAACACACAGGCACACACACACACACATTATGTATGTATATATATATATATATATGTATTTATTTATTTATCACATTAGATGAAATCATATGCATACATGTGTAAAACATATGTAAATGAATTCTGGTTACAAACATGTATGTTCTGCTTCAGCACATCATCGCAGCGATTGTCGAGGACAGAGCATGTGGCTGCCAGCGCTGATCATTCTCCTCTACTCGGTGACTTGGAGGATCTGGATCTGCGGTGAGTAACCATAGAAGCCATTGGATAATCATTGGACCATTGGATCCGGTGAGAACCATCGTGGATTTTTCTGGGATAGTCATCGGATTATCCAGAGGGACTGTAGCCAATCACTATATGGCTACCAGGGTTTCCATCACCAGGGTTACTGTACCATGCAAGCAGTTTTCAATTCGTGGGATGATCCTCCAAGTAGAATGAACAAACTGAATGGTGGCCATTTTCAATGCATCCCGACAGATTTAATGTGAAACAATGTGAAACGTTGCCATTTCAAAAGAGAAAAATTAGTTTGCAAACCGACTTCTGGGACCTGTTTTTGTTGTTTCTTCTTTCCCCATGATTTGAAAATCCTAATTTTGCCAGCCATTTTTGTGGTTGACGGATTCGCGTGCCATCATTTTCCCCTGGTTGCTGCTTGGTGGGCTCGAGCATTCTTCTACGGTCCTCCTTCATTTTCTTCGGATGGTTCCCACTCCAAGCATCCCTCATTGCGCAGCAGTTTTTGGGATTGACTGAAAGAACCAGCCGTCAACTGGCATGATCGTCCAAATTATGTGCTCATCCTTTTGATATTTATTTAAGCATATATAAGATACATTTGCAAATAATCCCACTGTCTTGGCTACACATCCCGAATTCCTTGCTGCTGTGAAAATCTCTGAAATTCCAAGTTTGAAGCGTCGATTGGATACACACCTCAGCTATACCTAGAACAACGGAGGCAGCAATAATTATTTATGTTTGGTGAAAAATTGGAGGGGCCAACCCTCAAACGGAGCTTTTTTGATGAGACGGAAGTTTTTGGATTTTGGATGGTTCCAGCAAATTGTGATGTTTTGAGTGGAATGGGATTCTGTAAATTCCACAGGTGTGGAGGAGACTTTCGCCGCATGAAGAACGCATAACTCATGTGTCCACCTTGAAAACCTCCACCGAAAAAGTGAGAAACTGAAAAGGCATAAATTCCCAACCAAAAGGCGTAAATTTCCAACCAAACGGCGTAAATTAGTTTGGTTGTTTTAAATGCATATTTGGACTTTGACATGCTACATATCTGCCAATGTTCTCCAGGGTGTGTGTGAATATCAGAAAAGTGCGAAAAATGCAAGAATGGCAGCTGACCCTGCAAGAATCCCATCAAACAGTTGAAGCGGAAGTTTTTGGCTGAGACGGCAGAAATTTCTGAAGCGACAATGATTTCTTTAGCCTGGGCTGGCGGAAGAAATTTTACCCAGCCGGCAGGCCTAGGTATATATAATGCTGACCCACCGTTTACCGATATCAGGCTGCCTTTCCGTGGGTCTCATGAGTCTCATCGACTGGAAGTACATCGACGAGCCAGCAACAGAATCCTGCTTTTGCGCATCCAAGAAGTCTAAGATTTGCCATGTGGGTTTGTCTGACAATGGGGTATACCCGTCAAAGCAGTGATTGAATAGGGAACATGATCATAAACCCAGAGGGTTTCAGGGTACCATGGGGTACCCTATTTTCAGACAAACCCATGTTTCTGATGCCATGCAGGTAGTGATGCCTTTCGCCAAGCTTTTGATCTTCCTGCACCATCTCCGGCCAAGTTGTTCTGCGGTACCCCACCCAAGGCTGGAGACAGGGGCAGTTTCAGCAGCTGTTGGGGAAGGCTGGGGTTGAAACTGTGGTATAACTTCCAAATTCAAATGCGATCAATTGATGACAAATCAACGGGTTCAAAGGGCCACTCCTCAATTTTCAAAGAAGCCTTGTGATTTTCCAATGCGGTTTGAAAGGGAAATTCAACCAAACACTTTCTGGTTCCAGGGAAATCAGGATACTTCAGGTGGTATCGCCCGGCTCCCGACACATTTTGGCTCCAGCATCCCACAAAAATTGCTTGGCGATAACATTTTTTTGGGGAGTGGGAGACGGGTTATCGTTCCAATGTGGGGCTTGCCGCTGGCAATCGTTGTGATCACCCGGCTTCTTTTTTGGGATTTCCAGCGCGAAGTCTCTCGGACTTTTCCGGAGGCATGACTTGCTGGGTGGCCAGAAACTTTCCGAACCCAGAAACATCAGGAACGTCGTCTCCGGAATTAGCCGGATTTTAATAATTCATGTATGATATGGGCACTAGGGACCATGATGATAGAAGATATGAAAGCATACATAAGCCGGCTGATTCTTGCAAATGATTCCTATGAAAAGGCCCTCAGACCGAAGTTGACATTTTCAGGCTTCAGTATTCAGAGCCGCCTTCCATTGGTGGAACATCAGCACCTTTCTTTTTTTGTTCAAAACATCTCCAGTTGGAGATGGGTCTTCGTGGGGGGAAGCCTGGAATGAGAGTGTCCCATGGTCAATTTGCAGAAAAACACCCTGATTTGCCTTCAAATTATCTGAAACTTATGTAGGATAGTATGCTAGGTGTGTTTGCAATTGAATCTCCATTGTTCTTGGTTGAATCCTGTTGTTTTCTTGCGCCAAAAAGATCCCAATTCTTCTGGTTAAATTACCTTGTTTTTTTCTCCGTCTTTCTTGGTTCATAGTACATAGTGACCTGAAATCAGGGATCCCCGTGGGTGGCCTTATTTCTGGTGAACTATTACCCTCTGCTAAATTAACAGTTCGACCCTGAAAATAAGCCATTTTTAATGGAAACCAATCTTCCAACCCCGATGACTGCCAGGGTCTATGTCAATTTATTGGAGGGTATATACGGTATAACCTGTAACCGATCTTGACATAGCCTTGCCTCAGGTGCCCTTCATGCTTGATGTCCTGCACCTCACGGTGAAGCGCTTCACATTCGCCCGTCGCGGGCGTCAAGCTTTGCCAACGGCCGAGGGGCGGATGCACGAGGGCCGGCAGCGGAGCTTCAAAGCTGCGGATGCTTGGTGTTTTTTCATGTTTTTTCATGTGTTTTCCGGTGATCCGTGGAAGCTCATCCCAGTGATCCTAGGTGATTAAAAGCCATATAGTTAATATAGTTAGAACCCATAGATGGGTTAATCCACGAATTGGGGACTTATGTTCACCAGGGTCATGGGTCATTAACCAGTTAGTAGGTGTGGTGATCCTCCAAGTTGCCATGTCCAACCTGACTTGTATCCGAGAGATAGCCGTGGTTTTACTACCTGATTGTGGTGAAGAGTCTCTACATGACACATATTGACGCATGGATTTCGTTTCACCTGTTGTTTGGGGAAACCATATGATTTCTTTTTGGCTGTTTGGGGTTCAGAGTTCCGTGATCAATGGAGGGGTCACCACGAAGAATGGGATATCGGCCGGATCCATCAGGCAACAAAAACTTAACTTGGTGAAACCATGTAAGACATACTTGGCATGTAGAAAAATGATAAGCAATGAGAAGAATAAGACAAGTGATACCAGATAGTGACACGGTTTGTGAAAACCATCGCCATATTTATCAGAATGATTAATGGATCGGCTGATATTCAGCAGGGATCCACTGAGAAAGGGTGGGATGACCATGGCCTTGTTTTGTGGCTATAGATCCAGAATACCCTGTGGTAAACTAACTTAACTACGGAAAAACATGAAAAAACAAATCATTTTAAGATAGATAAATCATCTAGACATGCTTCATTTTCCATAGCTGCGTTAAATTACCAGATGTGATATGCCCCAAACATGGGTTTGTTAGCAGTAACCAGATCTAAACACTGCGCAGAGTTGGGGCCGATTTTGAACTTGTGTTGCCGTTGCCTGGTACCCAAGCAAGGTCAGCATGAAGTACTAATGTTGTGGAGCGGCTTATAGCAGCACCAAAATAGATTGAAAAGTTGGACACCTTGAAATTATGAGTCTAGATTTCTAGATTATTGCATATTATTGCCAATAACCCTCATTTTTAAATGGCATCCTGATAAACTGTTCTAGCATGTTCTATCCATTCAGAGGTTGCTGTACTGATGGTTTCCTAGTGTTTTTCCAATTGCAGGTACCCTCCTTCAACTAAAGCAGACTCTGCCAAGTAGGCGATTGGACGACTACTTTCCTCCAAAAATTGCTGATTATAAGGGAACTATGTTAGTTGTTGGGACGGTACTTGCCATGTGCTGCATTGCATGCCCCATGTACCCCATTGATTTAATTTGATTTATGATGCCATGGCCCTGGGATCCCGGGGAGACCCAGGCAATATTTTGGTGTTTAACTGCAGACTTCTACTTTGCCATCTTGTATGCGCTAAAGGATGAGTCAACCACACTGTTCGAGTGGTTTTGTGCTCCACACGTCTTTGGCGGCGTCATTGGTTGGGTCACGATGCGAGTATGTTCAAGACCGACCTTTCAAGTCACAGAAGCCTTTCTCGAGAGATTTCTGGTACTTCTACTTGTGGTCAGTGCAGCTGGGCAATATCGACTGACGATATCCCATTCCCCCAATCTTGAATTATCTTGAATTCTTGCCAGACAGGCCCAGAAAAAATATTTCAGCACCCAATACATTCCGCCAGAGTTTCGATTGTAATTTGATATTGGGGGCATGGGATCAATGGGTCCGGACCACCGGGGCAAACGTTTCCAGAGACCCTGTGCCTAACCAAAAAGGGTGCCTTTAGGGGAAGATTGGTCCTGGTGATGGCACGAATGCACGGCTGACCTGGGTCTGACATTTGAAATGTGGCTTCGATCACCACAATGATTTGAGATGATTTGTCCACGTGATTTAACCAGCAAAACCCGAAGCTTACCAGCAACGAGTGATGGAGCAGCTGGATGATCCAAGGGGTGTAGCCATGTCTAGCCTGGGCATTGCCCAGGTGGTGAGTAGCCAAACGATACCCAAAGAGATGCTCCCTTGCCTCAGTTGCCACCGAATGATGGTGAGCATCATGTCTCCTGGCCGGTGAAGCAGTGAAGGAGACAAGATCGCTGCAGGGATGGTGATAGAATGAGAAACATAAGAAACAATGGGTTCAAAACCAAGTGATTTATAGGGACACGAGTTTAATTTGATAAAACTACTTAGGGACCCACCATTTTTTGAAAAGAGGTATGCCTCTACACCGGGGATAGCGTTTATAAAATGACCCTTTTTATGGTTGGTTGCTGGGATGGTTTATGGCATTGATAGCATCCCCAAAAAGAATCGAAAAGATAGAAAATAATTTCTGGCATTGTACTCTTCTGTCTGGGGTTGCTATAGGTGGAACATGTTGAATTATTAAGGGCCAGGCTAGACATGGCTAGACGGGACTTGTTGATGAACCATGGCAGTTGCAGCATTTCGATGTGAAACTTGTGTCATTTGCCTTTACCGACCTGGGTTTGCTTAGGGTGATTGTTGATTTTCCCAGTGGGAAACCCATCATTTCGGGAATTTATTGGAAAGAGGTTTAAGGGCAATCCCCTAAAGTTAAACACACCCTGGGAAGTGGACCAACATGAATAGATCTGATACATTTCAGCAGGGTTGCTAGTGGGTTCTTTAACAATATGAGGAAGGGATCAAACTATATGATAGATAGATAAGATAGATAAGATAGATAAGATAGATAAGATAGATAGATAGATAGATAGCTAGCTAGCTAGCTAGCTAGCTAGGTAGGTAGGTAGATAGATAGCTAGGTAGGTAGGTAGATAGATAGATAGGTAGATAGATAGATAGATAGATTAGATAGATAGATTAGATAGATAGATTAGATAGATAGATAGATAGATTAGATAGATTAGATAGATTAGATAGATTAGAAAGATTAGATAGATTAGATAGATTAGATAGATTAGATAGATTAGATAGCTTCGATAGCTTAGATACCTTGGATAGCTTAGATAGATTAGATAGATTAAAAAGATTAGATAGATTAGATAGATTAGATAGATTAGATAGATTAAAAAGATTAGATAGATAAGATAGATAAGATAGATAAATAGATAGATAGATAGATAGGTAGGTAGATAGGTAGATAGGTAGGTAGGTAGGTAGGTAGATAGCTAGATAGCTAGATAGCTAGACAGCTAGACAGCTAGATAGCTAGATAGCTAGATAGCTAGATAGCTAGATAGCTAGATAGCTATTTGGCTAGATAGCTAGATAGCTAGATAGCTAGATAGCGAGATAGCTAGATAGGTAGATAGGTAGATAGCTAGATAGGTAGGTAGATAGGTAGATGGGTAGATAGGTAGATAGGTAGATACATAGGTAGATAGGTAGATAGGTAGATAGGTAGATAGGTAGATAGGTAGATAGATCGATCGATCTATAGATAGATAGATCGATCGATCGATCGATAGATAGGTAGATAGGTAGATAGGTAGATAGGTAGATAGGTAGGTAGGTAGATAGGTAGATAGGTAGATAGGTAGATAGGTAGATAGGTAGATAGGTAGATAGATAGATAGGTAGATAGGTAGATAGGTAGATAGGTAGATAGGTAGAT
>Ga0126342_10018581_pt1 | contig 11901 bp, 10 predicted proteins | sample Cyp1metagenome_FD_92528 | JGI IMG/M metagenome (GOLD analysis project Ga0126342, IMG submission 92528) | Coral microbial communities from Lord Howe Island, Old Settlement Bay, Australia - Cyphastrea 1 metagenome | ecosystem: Host-associated > Invertebrates > Cnidaria > Coral ... | reverse complement strand
CTCTGTGTGTAAAAGTCTCTGTGTGTGAAAGTGTTTGTGTGTAAACGCCTCTGTGTGTAAAAGCGTCTGTGTGTAAAAGCGTCTGTGTGTAAAAGTCTCTGTGTGTAAAAGTGTTTGTGTGTCAAAGTGTCTGTGTGTAAAAGTGTCTGTGTGTAAACGCGTCTGTGTGTAATAGCCTGTGTGTGTAAATGCTTCTGTGTGTAAAAGCCTAGCTGTGTGTGTGTGTAAAAGTCTCTATGTGTAACAGGGTCTGCGTGTAAAAGCTTCTGTGTGTAAAATTCTGTGTATGTAAAAACTTCTGTGTGTAAAAGCCTCTGTGTGTGTGCAAGCTTCTGTGTGTAAAAGCCTCTTTGTGTCAAACGTCTGTGTGTAAAAGTGTCTGTGTGTAAAAGCGTCTGTGTGTAAAAGCGTCTGTGTGTAAAAGTGTCTGTGTGTAAAAGCGTTTGTGTGTAAAAATGTCTGTGTGCAAAAGCGTCTGTTTGTAAAAAGTCTCTGTGTGTGAAAAACTATACGAAATTTACGATGCAAACTTTGGTCTTGTGTTCGTGATATATTGTCTTGATACTATTCTTCTCGTCTGCCTATAATACATCTTTAATATATTGTCTTGTAATATAGTGTCTCCATACTAACAACAGAAGACTCTGCTCCTCTACGCTCTCGGGCCATCTGTCGTCTAGTTTTCACGTACAGTTTTGCCACACAATTGGGGACTTTAACACCAAGAATTGGCGTGAAACCAATACCAACTGATAACTGGGTCGTCCGGTAGAAAACAACAACATACTTGAAATTGTGGTGACAGATTAGTTGGGAGTGCCAGGGACCTTCCCATTTTTGCTGATGTTAGTGGAGGAAATCGCATGGGACCTCTGGTCCTGGAGGCCCGCAATGATGACAGAACATGACAGAACCCCGTTCATGACCCATTAGCTTTCCATATATTTGTTTGCCATGTCTAGTGACGCGCGAAAAGATCCGAACAAAAAAATTAACACTTTTTCATATTTTTTCAGTAACATGTTTTTTCACTTCGGATTGCTCCACACGAATTTCGCCACATAATCCATCGCCACTGGTAATTTTGGTTTCCCCAGTGCCACTCGACCGGCTCCAAGGACAGCCGAAGGAGGGCTAGGCGTTGGTGCCAGTCCTGGTGTGGGTCATCCTGAGCCTTTGGAGGGCTCGGCCACCGAAGGCACGGCGCCTGCGCCGGTGGCAACAGTTGCGCCGGTGGCAACCGTGGCACCGGTGGCGACCGTGGCACCAGTGGCAACCGTGGCACCGGTGGCAACCATGGCACCGACAGGGGATGGAAGTTCCACCTCTGGCGGAACTGAGACCAAAGGCCAAAGTGGGTTGCGAGGAAGTGGATCAAGTGGGTCAGGTACTTCGGATGGTGGCAACGGAGAATCAGCAGGAGTAGGTGCTGGTTCCGATGCTGGCGGCAATGGAGGATCAGCAGGAGCAGGCGCTGATACCGATGCAGGAGCAGGCGCCGGTTCAGATGGTGATGGCAATGTAGGATCAGCAGGAGGCGCTGATTCCGACGCTGGCGGCAAGGGAGGATCGGCAGGAGCAGCCACTGGTTCCGATGCAGGAGCAGGTAGTGGTTCTGATGCTGACGACAATGGAGAATCAGCAGGAGCAGGCGCTGGTTCGGATGCCGGTTCAACTGTCCCGGCAGTTCCCCTTGCGACTGTGCCATGGCAGCAATTCAAACGGAGTGAAATTGTTTATTCAGGAATCATTGTGGGCATGGCTCAAAACTAACTAGACTATACCCCTTTTGGGGAGTGAAATACTGATAATTATTTATGGGTTTATTAATGCTCCATTTTTGAGCCATAGTCGTAAATCCCATAATTAGCCGGAAGCTTTGCACAATCGTCAGAGTGCATCACAGGAAGAGAGGATGATGTTTGTCGGCTATGCTATGCCATGGGTTTTGGGGGATATCATCTACCACTTGGGAGAGTCTTGCGGTACCCTCTTGAGAGCAAAACTCGCCATGGACAATCCAATGTCAATGGTTGTAGATGGTTTGCTTATCCGTCAAATTTCCGAGCAAATTTCCGATTGAAGGGTTTAATTGCTGAAGGGGCAAACGGTGTCAGTGATACGAATGGGAACTATCATGAACTATCCATTCGTCGATGTTTGGTGTACGTTCGCTTCATTCGCGTAATTCTTGGGGTAAATGACCAAACCATAGGCCCATATATTTGTGGAGTTGGATCAGTCTTGGAGACTTTTGTAGTGGATATATATGTGGATATTCTCTGATCCAACGTGGGGGATATCCGGAGTTCTCTGCAAATCGGGACATGATTTGCAAGTGCACAGTTTGTCCACGAATCATTGCCGGGGTGTGCAATCACTTAAATCCCACGTGTTGCTGGTTCAATCATAACCCCAAGAAGTACTGATGACAAACGAGCAACATTTCAGTGCAGGTCCATCCACATCATCCACATGTTTTTTGGGTTGGTTGAACGGATGGTTTTCTGAAAGTAAACCATTAACCATTAATAGATTAACCATCCACATTAAGCATTAACCATTAACCATCCATTAACCACAATAGATTAACCATTAATAGATTAACCATTATTAACCATTAACCATCCACATGATTTTTCTGATTAACCATTCATTTAACCATTTTGTTTCCATCTGATAGATTGAAACCTGAATTTTCCCAACATGGTCCACCAGCAAGTCTCACAAGTCAATTCATCAAGTGCATTGATGGCAAATTCTCATTTCACCACCAAGTCATTGTGTTGGCTATATATTATATATATCCACATTATACACATATATATATATATATACACATATATAAATACATATATATATATATACATATATATATATATATACAGATATATATATATATACAGATATATATATATATATATACAGATATATATATATATACATATATATACATAATGTATCTATCTACCTATCTATCTATCTATCTACCTATCTATCTATCTATCTATCTCCCTCTCTCTCTATCTATCTATCTATCTATTTATCTATCTGTCTATCTCTCTATCTCTCTATCTCTCTATCTCTCTATCTATCTACCTATCTACCTATCTACCTATCTACCTATCTACCTATCTACCTATCTACCTATCTACCTATCTACCTATCTATCTATCTATCTATCCATCCTTCTATCTATCTATCTATCCATCCATCTATCTATCTATCTATCTATCTCTCTCTCTCTCTCTAGCTAGCTAGCTAGCTAGCTAGCTAGCTAGCTATCTATCTATCTATCTCTCTCTCTCTCCCTGTCTATCTATCTATCTATCTATCAATCTGTCTATCTATCTATCTCTCTCTATCTATCTATGTATCTATCTATCTGTCTATCTTTCTATCTATCTATATATCTCTCTCTCTCTATCTATTATATATGTCACCATGTTTTTTTTCTAAAAAGGTCGGTTCAATCCCAGTGTTGCTGGTGAAATTTTTCCTGATCCCCCTTCTCAGGTGCCTCCAGAGAAGGACGCAGCGAGCCTTGGTTGTAAATGGGAACACCAATGATTTGGGGTAGCCATATTTTGGGAAACCCTCATTATATGTTGATAGATTTTTGACTTGTTTAATATTGTATTATTTATAATATATATATATATATGTCCATTTACTTGGGTTCAAGATGATTCGACTAGAGGATCAGAGGAAAGTTGGTTTATAACTAGCCCAACTATGGTTTATGGTAGATATCTACAGTAGGATGTTTCATAAACCAACCTACGACTGGGGATAGTATAGTTCTAAGGCAGCAATCACCATTCTGCACAAGGTATCGCATACCACAATTTTATCGTTCTCCACTCTTGCGAACTGGCTGTACTGGATGATGTGCATGTGAAATATGTTCCCACTGGTTAAGTTGGCCCAAACTAAAGATCGACGCTCATCAACACTCATCATGGCGCTTTCCAAGATCCTGAAGGATCGTAAAGTGGTGCCGCAGCCAGCGGTGTCATTGGGTGATCCATGTCTTGGGACAGATGAAGGTCTTTCCTGACCAACTATTGATTAATGAACCACTCAACTATTGGGAGTAAATGAGACAAAATGTGTGGGTCTTGACTGACAGAGACTGACAGTGGGCGACAAACAATCCAAACGCAGCTGGGGGGTCAGTTTTGTCTAAAGATCCAAGACACTGAAGGAGTAAATTTATGATCCATAACCTACATGGGTTGGGGAATTTTGTGATTGCTGACAGTCGTGATCCTTAGCATACCAGGGGTGGATTTGTTAGCATACCAGGGGTGGATTCGTGATCCGTAGCATACCAGGGGTGGATTCGTGCTCCCGAGCATACCAGGGGTGGAATCGTTCTCCGTAGCATAGCATCGTTCTCCTCAGCATACAACCGGTCTCCATAGAATACTCTTGGTTTTCATTTTTTGTTTTTTTCCAATTTCATCGAAAAATGTCTGGATCACCGAAATCCTGGAGAATGTTGCGGCCAAAAAAAAAACTTGATTTTCCTTGGGTTTTTGAATGTTTTTTTTTTGATTCCCATTCTCCAGGTTTTTCGTGATCCAGACTTTTTTCGATGATTTTGTCCCAGGCTGATTTTTTTTCCAAAACCAACAGTTTCACCACAGAACAAGAGATTCGTGATCCGTGGCATACCAGGGGTGGATTCGTGATCCTTAGCATACCAGGGGTGGATTCGTTCTCCGTAGCATACCAGGGGTGGATTCGTGATCCACGACATATGAGGGGGCAATCTCTGATCCACAACATTTGGGAGCTGGTACCATTTTATGAACATACTTGTGGTTCCCCCAAAATAAAACATTAGCGAGGTCCTGATACATCAGCAAATTGGGGATGGATTTTTGGGATGGATTGCTTACTGATCAATAAGAGCATTTGCAAATGGTTGTTTACTGAAATGAGGGAGCAATGTTTGATTGAATACATACTATTTGTGAATCTGGACAGGCTCTTGTTTTCCAACACAAGCCGAAAATTGTTAGAATTTTGTTCAAAGCGGAAAATTACCACCCCAAATATCATTGGATTGTTACCACGGCTCTGCGCTGTGACGGAGGCAAAATGAGACAAAACAAGTTTGGGCACTAGGTGAACGCTGAGCAGTGTCACTATGGATCTTTTCCACCAAACTCTAGGATCCGATGCATTTGTACATTCAATTCTCACCAAATGGAAATCCATCAAAAAAAGGATGGATCTGGATTAGCTATGGGGGATGGCGCGTCTTGGTTTAGAATAGTGTGATACCATCCCAGACATCTGACACAGACTTGGAATAACCCGAATTTGGTGCTTGAAACGCTAGCTTGTAGAAGTTGGAACATTTTGCCTTTATTGGGACACCAGAAATTTGTGAAATTTATGTAGACATTGATGGCAGAGGCTCTGACAAATTTGAGACCCCAACTTTGATCTTTGGGTCTCAGTTCGGGGTGGTCACGCTGGTCCCATCTCCAAGCGTTTTTTGTATTGGAGATTTGGAGCCGTTTTTTCCCATGTTTTTCCGATGTTGTTGCATAGTGCTTTTAAAACATGTGCGTTTGCAGATGTTTTCTGTGTTTTTTTCTTGTTTCTCTCGTTCTTCTTGTTCTTGTTGTTTTTTTTTCTTGTTGTTGTGGTGGTCGTTGTCAATTGCAAGGCAGAAAAAAAATCACGGTGCAAAATGATTGGGGTTTTACAGCTCCATGGCTCCACAACTCCACAAGCAATTCATCTTGGCTTGTTAAGATCCCCATCATTTCTTCATGGTTCATCTTGGTTTATCATGTTTTATATGGGTTAATATTATAGTTTATAGATGTATAAATCATCTGGTTGGTGGTTTCAAACATTTGGATTATTTTCCATAATATATGGGATGTCATCCTTCCCATTGACGAACTCATATTTTTCAGAGGGGTTAAAACCACCAACAAGTTATATTTTTCATGAGATTTCCCCATGCTTCCCGTCGTGAGATCTCGCCAAGGACACCTCCGGACAACCTCCATGTGCAGTTTCCCAAGGTCACCGTGCCTCTGAAGGTGCAATTCGTCCCTGGGTTCGGTTAACGGACGCGGTTTGGCGTGGATCTTTTGTGATGTTTGGATGGTGTTATCACTATGAGTTCATGGGGTTTCATGGTGGTTGAATTGGATTTCATGGTGGTTTAATGGGGTTTAATGGTGGTTTAATGGGATTTAATGGGGGTTCATGGTGATTTAGTGGTGGTTTAATGGTGGTTTAATGGAATTTCATGGGGTTTCATGGTGATTTAGTGGTGGTTTCATGGTGGTTTAATGGGATTTACCCAAGAAAATGGGGATTTAATATGATTTAATGAGATTTACTTGGTGGTTTAACGATATGCGAGCTGGAAAATCACCGTTTTTGATAGGTAAACAACTAGGTAAATCAACATGTTTATCATCTATGAATGGTTCATCTATTCCATAGCTATGTTCAATAACCAGAGGGTATTCAATCAGTCACCATTAGCCATCCCTGCTTGAGTTTTTCGGTGTCCTGTTCAAGAATCAGCAGAAACGGTTGTTCAACCAATCCAAATGGGAATGTCACCCATCAGAAATGGGCTCAAACCATCTTCAACCCTATGATTTCACAAGATACAAATGGATGTTACCAGCCCACCCAAGAAGAACTTCCCCATTTTTTTTGCCCCGGTTGTGGAAGGTGGATCCCTGGCGGTCACAATTTCGCATCGTGAAACCAGGAAATCGATGGACATTTGCTTCAAAACTGTGAGGTTTTCCCATGGTTTCCCATGGTTTTCCCATGGTTTTCCCATGGTTTCACCGAGGAGCATGTGCTTCCGAAGACCCTGGCCATCAGCAACTTTCACAGGAAGGTCTCCCAGAGAGGCGGCAAAATCCATTTCGAGGCCGGAAGCAAATGGCCACTTGTTATTTGATTTTCAGGGGATGTGTCAAGTTACCTATGAATTTGCTATTGAACATGACCCATTTCTAGTGGATTTACCCATGAAAAATGGTGATTTTCCATATAGTTATGTTTGTTTACCAGAGGGTACCTATGAATTTACCTGGGGGAATTTTGACATCCAGAGATCCCAGCTCTGACTTGGGGTACTGTCGAAAAATCGTTTCGTTTTTGACCCCCCATTGCTGAGAACTTGGCCGTTTCGCACAGGCCAGCCTTCAGTCCGGGGAACCCTTACCAAGTTGGCTGAGCTTCAAACACGAATTTGCCGCTGGGCAACCATTGCCAACCCCTGTTTCTGGTTCTATGTTAATATATATATAATATATATATAATATATATAATATATATAATATATATATATATAATATATAATATATATAATATATATAATATGTATACATTATATGATATGTGTACATTGATCAAATTATGTGTATAAATATATGTGCATAATTATATGTATATAATATAATATAATATGTATATGTATATATATAAATAAGTATATAATGTAATATAATATGTGTATATAATTGTATACATATATATATATATATATATATGCATGCATATGAAAAATATGGTTAATACATGTATATAATATACGATTACACAAAAGTAATATATTTTAATATATATAAGATGATTTCTTTTCTTTTCTCTCTCTCTCTCTTTCTATGAAATACACATAATATGAACGTATATCCATATAGTCTATATCCCTTTTTCTTGGCATCGTATCGGTACAGACCCAGAAATTCATGGTGAAGGGCGAGCTCGGCCGCCGGTGATATCAGCCTTGGGTGCCGGAATCTTTGCCCAAAGATTCGGATCAGTTGAATTTCGCAAAAGTCGAAAATACATGGCACATACTTATTAAAGAGATTTGGCTTAAATACATAAAAGATTTTGCATGTCATTTGGCAATTTTTCCATGAAATAACCATGACATTTGGCATTTCCGCATCTCCGCGGTTCGCGGAGTTTCAGCACCAGCCATTCCTAGACGGATAGTCGCATGGGATAGTCCATGGGGATGCCCAAAGCCCAGAGATGCCGTGGTTTCAATGGGGAAAATGATGGGAACACCACCTACAAATTGATGCTTTTTTCATGGGAAATCCATGGAAATCCCCTATAAAATGAAGGTTACCCTCTGGTAATTTAACGTAGCTGTTGAAAATGACCATTAATAGTGGATTTTCCCATTAAAAATGGTGATTTTCAATAGCTATGTTAAATTACCAGAGGGTAAAACTTTGAAAACCCATGGGCATTGAGGTTCTAAACCAATGGAATGGGCTACTCCATTTTTGCGACACCATTTCAGTAGGCCTCATGTCCAGTGATCTTTTTCTTAGTCTCCCAGGAGTTGGTTATGCTGACCCAACTAGGATTCACCTTGGGTTGCCCACGTTGGTTCGATATATATATATTGTATATATATATATTGTATATATATATAATATGTATATTATATATACACGCATATTATATATAAATACATATTATTTATATATACACATATTATATATATACATACTATATATAATATGTAATATTATATATATGTATATATATATAGTATGTATATATAATATGTATATATAAAATATGTATATATAAAAAAAGGATATATAATATGTATATATAATATGTATATATAATATGTATATATATATATATAATATGTATATATATAATATGTATATATATAATATGTATATATAATATGTATATTTAATATGTATATATTATATGTATATATGTATATATAATATGTATATATGTATATATAATATGCATGTATGTATGTATATATATGGGGTGGTTATTCACATCCATAGATCCAGCTATTTTGGATTGAACAGAAAGGGCGAGCTGACACATCGTCAGAAACACCGTGAACATTTGAAGGGATGGAAGGAAAAGCCATCATGCAGCAAACGTGTACCCTCAGGTATCATTGAACACATTCTCCGGCGTACCCCCATTCAACCAAGCTTAATATACATCAACCGAACAGAGATGTGGAAAACACCGTCCTTTGTAGATCAATCTCCCAAAGGGAAACCATATGTTACCATGAGTTTTCCACAGCCATTCTAGTGAACTCCCCAGGTAACATACAACCGCACCCGGTGTTCACCGGTTGCTTCCTAGGATAAGGAGACCAACAAGAACGAACTGAGCTTCGTTGGGGTTCCGCCCAAGGCGTTGCTTGGTGAAGGGTGGGGATATAATGAACATATCTATGTTTGATACTCTTTAATGTATGAGTACATACAAAAATATGCACACACATACGTACATATATCTATAGATACACATACATAATTATATATATACTGTACATACATACACTGGGAACGAAAAGGCGAATCTTTAACTTGTGTTTATTCGTTCCTATGGCCAAAGAATCCAAATTGGATATCATTAACTCAACTAATTTTTGTGTCTGAAAATAGGGGTACCACCATATTTGATTTTCAATCATCATTTTTACCATTTAACTTTCCCTTTTTGGTATATTCATGTATATTCCGTTTTCAGTCAATCCCACTATAACTACAAAATGGCTGTTGCCTGAACTTTCTTGCATCGGTCACTGGGTCACTCCATGTCACTCCATAACTCGCTTGTTATGATCCTTGAGGCAAGCGACCGTAGTGTCTGGCAAGCCATCAGCTCTATGGCTAGCTCTGGACAATATTCCATTTACCCTCTGGTTATGACTACTCGTAACAGTTTGCCATGATATAGATGGCCCATAGAAATAGATGGTTTACGGAACTTAAAGATGGTGGATCTTTTCATGGCAAACTGTTAGTCATAACCAGATGGTAGTTCCATGATTTTCGGAAAACCCCCACCAACTCACTGACGTCTCAACTGCTTCACCACTGTGGATTTGGGCCTGGACAAGCCGGATCCTATCTGGAAAAAACAAAGATGTCATTTGAACAAACATTGGAAATTCATTAACAATTGTGATATCCAAGTGCCATCTGGAACATGTTTAAACTCGTTTCAGGTGGAAACTCTCCCGCTGAGAGTTGATGGCACAACACCCGTGGGGCAGACCGTGTCAATCGTTTTCCCATTCGATGCTTGGATCAAGGGAACTGGGGATGGCTCCGAACTTGTGACCTAAGGATATGATATATATATATAATTATATATATACAGTATATAATATACAGTATATACATATACATATATATATATACACATACATACATATATCTACATGATCTCAGCAGAAATTTAAGGGATGTTATTTTTTGGGCTTCAAACGGAATTCAGATTGGGAAGTCACACTCTCAACATCTCCCAAATGAGGTTGTAATATCCTTTAACTCCCATTGACAACCAAGACATAGGCCCTGGGTCCCACTATGCAAAACATCAATGCCAGTCGGCAAACCCCCAGGAACACGAGCTACATTCCCACGTGTCTCTTGTACTCTCTCTTCGGGTTCCAACATGTTCCACGAACTGTAACGAACACCCAACTTTGGTCATGAGTCATTCTTGCGTGCTTAAACCACATGTTCGAAGTATCTAATGATTTGAACAGATATAATCCATATTTAACATCTCATCAATCCTGATCACCCCTTCCATCCAGTTCAAGTTGGGTTTTTGTCACCATGGATTCCATGGATCCCCCAAAACTGGATGAGGAAACTATATGTGGAGAAGCACCTTCTCGATCCTTCTCGCGTTAATTCCAATTTTCTTCCGTTTTCGCCAGTGACAGTTATCCAGATATGCTGACTTGATTCATTGTTTGGCATTGTTTGGCTATGTCCATGTGTCCTAGTTGGTTCTGAACTACCTAGTGACCTAGTGGAGTTTTCCAATAACGAAAGCGTATCATGATAGATCCGTTGATTCAGTTTTTTTTCGCCCGAAGGGTCCTGGTGAGACATGGTGGGACCATTCCCTTTCTTAACTTCCCAGCACTTCCGATACCAGGTTTCTTTGGATCTCAGGTTTCTGTGATGTTCAGTGTGATGGGATGATGAAAACCAGCTGTTTTCTGTGGCTCTTTCGATTTCCAGCTGTTTTCGCCCAAGGAAGTTGTTGCGAATCCGCCCTATGTGAACAAGGTCCTCAAAGTCCTTTGGCTGGCGATCTGATCATGCAACGAATCCCCGACAACGCATCCTCATAGATGAAAGATGATGAAAGCATTTGGCTTTGGGAAGTCATGGCCAAATGATCGAACTTTGGTGGGCAAATAACATTAAGAATAACTTATAATTCAGCCAGATACACCAGATAGGGAGAAAATACATCCAGGATATGGACCAGGGGCCGGATGGTGATCCGGCAAACCATTTCAAGTGGCCAAAAGCGGCCAAGTACTTGTTCGGCTTGGACCATATTTTGGGATGTCAAGTGATGGCGATGTCTTACCGCTATCATTTGTGAGTCGAGCACGTGATTTTGATTTCTTTTTGAATGGTCAATTCAGCTGGCATGTGGTCAGTAAATATCACTAACCCCGGGCAGCAAATTCCACATTCCTCATTTGCCACACTTATAACTGTTAAATCATTGGTTATTGAATAGTTGCTATCCATTCCTGTGGCCCCATTATGACAATTTTCAATAGATTAAACACTTTCTGTAGGTGGAAGTCAAGAAAGCCAGACACTTAGATCTTGAACCTGTTTGGGATTTTCTAGGATTAGATTGGTAGATTGGTTTAGTATCAGACGAGTAGGCTGTGAAATCTAAACTAACTTAGCAGGAGATCCACCATCCACCAAGATGTCTTTGTTTATGGTAAGGTCCCCTCGAGGGCGTCGCGGAGTGTTGTCGTTTTTTCATGTTTGCGTTATTTTCGAAGCATCCATTTCATGCCACGTTTTACAGTGTTTTCTTCTGCTTCGTTGCATT